>Ga0172381_10001028_pt1 | contig 34609 bp, 34 predicted proteins | sample Leawel6488metaG_FD_119754 | JGI IMG/M metagenome (GOLD analysis project Ga0172381, IMG submission 119754) | Leachate microbial communities from a municipal landfill in Southern Ontario, Canada - Leachate well 64-88 metaG | ecosystem: Engineered > Solid waste > Landfill > Unclassified | place... | reverse complement strand
TACCGGCTCAAGAAAAACTTTTGCGAGAGCAAGCCGAACGCAACGGCTATGATCTGGTAAAAGTTTTTGCCATTCAAGAATCGGCGGCCGGAAAAATCCAACGCAAGATTTTCCACGAGATGATGGAACATGTGACCAAAACCAAGATCAACACTATCTTCGTGGAAACCACCGACCGCTTAACCCGTAACTTCGCCGATGTGCCGGTAATCGACGAATGGATATTGGCGGACGAAAAACATCAAATCATTCTGGTGAAAGAGGGCTGTGTCTTGCACAAAGACTCCAAGTCGCACGAATGGTTTATGTGGCGAGTAAAAGTGGCCACGGCCGAATATTATATCCGTCTGCTTTCCGAGAATGTGAGAAAAGGACAAAAAGAAAAGTTATTCCAAGGCTGGCTACCAAGCAAACCGCCATTGGGATACAAGACTGTCGGCGAAAAAGGTCACAAAATTCATGTCATTGATCCGGACAAAGCACCACTCATCAAAAAGATGTTTGACCTCTACGGCTCAAACCGCTATTCGACCAAGAAATTGGCTGATGTTATTTTTCAAGAGGGATTACGATCTCGGGGAGGAAATAAGGTCAGCCACTCCAGAGTCCACCAGCTTTTAGGCGATCCATTTTATTACGGCATGAACCGCTGGAATAATAAAATAACCAAAGGCGGACATGAACCGCTTATCACCAAAGAATTATATATGCGGTGCCAAGAGATAATGCACTCAAACGGCACGCCGAGATACTACAAACACAATTCGCTGTTTAAAAATGTCTTCCGCTGTGCCGAATGCGGTGGCCGGATAACTTGGGAGGTGCATAAAGGCAATTGGTACGGTCATTGCAACCATTACAAAAATTGTCAGCAAAGAGACTGGGTTAAGCAGGAAAACATCGATATCCAAGTAATCCAGACAATCAGTGGTTTAAACCCCAAGGGCGTTGAGGCAACCGAAAATATGCTCTCTTGGGTCCAAGAGGCCTTAAAAGAAAGCCATGGCGAAGAAATAGAATTCCGAGAAAAGGCTACCGGCGAGCTCAATCGCCGATACGAAATGGTCACTATAAGACTTGATAAGCTCTATGACGACAAGATAGACGGAAAGATTAGCGAGGACTTTTACCAAAAGAAATTCACGCAATACAAAGCCGAACAAGAGGAAGTAAAGAATACGCTCGACAAGCATCAAAACGCCAATCTTAAATATTTTGAAATGGGAGGAACGATACTAGAGATTGCCAAGCAAGCGTGGAGAATTTATACCAACCGATTTAACACGAAAAATCCGAGCGATGACAACATGGTCAATGATAAAAGATTGCTTTTGTCCCTATTATTTTCGAACACCAAGATAAATGGAGAAAAAACCGAGATTTCATACCATAAAGCATTCAAAATGATCTTTGACCGAGTATCAGAGATAACGGGAGAAAAAATGGACGAAAAAACAATATTCGAACTCACAAAAAAGCCCGTAAATAAAGAGAAAAGCAGAGCTTTTGGCTCTGCTCATCCCATATGGCTCCGGCGGTAGGATTCGAACCTACAACCTATTGCTTAACAGGCAACCGCGCTACCATTGCGCCACGCCGGAATATTGTCAATTTCAAATTAACAATATGTATTATATACATTTTTCAATTTTTTTCAACCCACCACCCCAAAACCATAAAAATCCAATTTAATCCTTAAAAAACGGGCGATCTTACCTCGCCCGCTTTCAACTATTTTGCCCACTCGTCTACTGTTTTGGATATGCATTGATACCCTTTGTCGTGCTTCCAATTGATGGAATTATAACCTGCTTCTTTCCCGTCTTTAGAACTGGCGGCATTGAATGTAGCGCACAATTCAAACTTTTTACCCTCGATAACCCTATAATCATAATATTCCCCTGTTGATGCCTCAATAAACTCCTTAGGGTCTACATAATCATAGTTCTGGTTTTCTAGCTCGACCAAATTTTCAGGAAGTTTTTTGTTGTTGTTATAATACATTTCTAATCCCCTCTTTATAGTTTCAAAATTCGCTAATACTTGCTGGTCTAGTTTTCTTGATCTTGCTTCACTAGGAGATTCTATTATAAAAAATATGGAAACCAAAGCTGCCAAAACCAAAAGGCAAGAAATTATGAAATATACAAGATTGAATTTTCTATTTATTTTACTGCTTTTGATGTCATAAAAGTAAAATCCAAAAATTGATGAAGAAATGACCAAAACAGCCAGTATTTTTAGAATTGAATTATTTGTAGTTTCTCCATCCAAAAAATTATTTAACAGCCCGATTAATGATCCAACCATAACTACCGAAGAAACAAATATAATGAAATAAGTCATCCATTTCCTGACCGAAGAATTAATATCAAACTCCCCTTTTCTTATTCCCTTATAAATCATGTATTTAATGAAATAGAAAATCGGGAAAGCGATTACTATTCCTGATATGGCAGTTTTTATTTCCGGATTTTCACCATAATAGCTATCTGAAATCAAAGGAAAAAACTTATTGATAAATTCAAATATTATTGATCCGAATGATATCGCGCCTATTATTAATGTAACTAATGCCAAGCTATAATAAAAAGCTAATTTAGCAGATTTAGAATTTTCCATATTTTTATATTAATTTCTAATTTGACTATATTATATCATAAAAACCACCTTTCGGTGGCTTTTTTCTAATATCCTTCAAGTTTTTTAAGATTTTTATGCTGCCTTATCTTTTCGATTGCTTTTGCCTCAATCTGCCTTATCCTTTCCCTTGTTACCTTAAACTCTTGCCCAACCTCTTCCAAGGTATGGGTAACACCATCTTCAAGCCCAAACCTCATTGATAATATTTTCTGTTCTCTCTCGGTTAAATCTCTAAAGATTTCGTCCATATGCTCTCGCAAAAGTTTTCTTCCCGCTTGTGATGCTGGTGATTCTATTTTTTCATCCTTTATAAATTCTCCCAATACACTATCTTTTTCATCTTCACCCACCGGAGTTTCAAGCGATACGGCTTTCTGCGATATTTTTTCTAGGTGTCTTACCTTTTCTACTTCGATTCCCATTTCGGCGGCAACTTCTTCGGCCAATGGCTCTCTATCCAAATCCTGCAAGAGTCGGCGCTTAGCCTGAGTATATTTAGTCAAAGTTTCGATCATATGGACAGGTATCCTGATTGTTCTTGCCTGATCGGCCAAAGCCCTTGTGATTGTTTGCCTTATCCACCACGTTGCATAAGTAGAAAATTTGTAACCTTTTCTCCAGTCAAATTTTTCTACCGCCCTGAATAATCCCAAATTACCCTCTTGGATCAAATCGAGCAATGTAAGATTTGGAGACCTTCCGATATATTTTTTCGCAATCGAAACCACCAGACGCAAATTTGCTTCGGCCAGTTTTCTTTTTGCATCTAGATCTCCCAATTCAATTCTTTTTGCCAGTTCTTTTTCTTCCCTTGCGGTAATAGCAGGAATCTTCCCTATTTCTCGCAAGTAGGACTGTACCGAATCAATCTTTCCGCTAGAAGTTTTTTTCCTTCCCTTTTTTTTAGGCTCAACATCTGCATCCAAGTACCCTTTGGACTCTCTTAGCTCTATACTCATCTGTTCAAGTTGCCCCAGTAAATCCTCAAACTCTCCTATATTTTCCTCAATATTGGGAAAATATGAAAGTATTTCCGAAAAAGTTATAAACCCTCTCAGTTTGCCTTTCTTTAAAAGAGCTTCTAGTTTTTCACTGTCTATTACTGATACCAGTTTTTCTTTTTTTTGCTTTGCAGAAACAGCTTTTTTCTTTTGGCTCTTTATCACTGGCTTCTTAGAAGCAACGATTTTTTTATTGCTTTTTTTAATTGCGACTTTTTTGATTGGCAACTTTTTCCCAGACTTTTTAGGAGCAGACATTTTTACCGCTTTTTTTGCTTTTTTTGGAACAGACTTCACCTGCTTTGCAGATTTCTTTTGAGTTTTTGATGCCATCTTTTTAGCCGCTGGTTTTTTTACAACGGCAATGGTCTTCTTCTTTTGTTTTTGCGCAGAAGATTTTGTTTTAGTTTTCTGATTCGAGATTTTCTTCATTGGCTTCTTCATTTTTGTTATAGCTTAATTTTTTAAACTCTTCCAAAAGAACATTTATTTTTTCAGAATCACCTTTTTTTTCGAGCTCCTTGATTTCTATAGTTAATTTGCCTCTACTTATTTTTTTACTCAGTTTATCCCTCTCTTCCAGGCAATGTTTTAATTCCCCCTCCAGCTCATAATCTCCATCCTTCATTATTTCAGACTTCATTAAGATATAGTTTACATAATTGAGATGCTCGATATTGCCGCCGAAGTGTTCAAGTATCTCTTCTGTCTTTATATCTTTTTTTTGCTTTAATTTCAATAACAAATCCTTTATCGGACTTTCAAACGAATCTATCAAATCGTTATCTAATAAATCTATTTTGGAAGGATCAATCACAAGAAGCATTGCAATCTCGTCGTCTACCAGACTCTTCCTGTCTTTCTTATTGCTATTAAACAACAAACTCTCATACCCCGTATCTCCTCCTTTCGACTCCTTTTCGTTATTAAAGCTGTCTTCTTTTACGTTTTTTAGCTCTTCTCGGATATCAGTCTCATTTATTTTTAGCGCTTGAGATAACTGGCTTATCCAATAGGCCTGATCTATATTATTTCTCATTTCTTTTATTTTTGGCAAAAATTCTGCAGCAGCTTTTTTCTTGTCATCTATTTTTTCCAAATCCTTATCTTTTATAGACGATTCAAAATAGAACTGGTTTATCGGCTTGCTTTGCGCTACCAATTCTTTCCAAGTTTCAGCCCCCTCGTGAAGCACGATATCGGCAGGATCTTTTTCTCCGAACATTGGAATGACTTTTATATCAAAATCCAACTGCTGTGCCATTTTTATCCCTCGCTTAGTAGCATTGCTTCCAGCCATATCCATATCAAAAGAAAAAATCAGTTTTTGTGTATATCTTTTTAATATATTCAAATGAAATTCGGTAAGGGCTGTTCCCGAAACAGCAACGCAGTTTTTTACTCCCGCCTGATGCGAAGCGATGCAATCCATATTTCCTTCAACCAAAACACAGAAATCATTTTCTTTTATTGCCAATTTTGCACGATCAAGGCCAAAAATTATCCTGCTCTTATCATACAATATGGTATTTGGCGTATTTAAATATTTCGCATTTTCAGAACTGTCATCGCCAAAAATTCTGCCAGTAAACCCAGCTACATTTCCATTTATATCGCAAATAGGAAAAATGATCCTGCTTCTAAATCTGTCAAAAAACTTGCCCCCGTCTTTTTCTATAGAAACGCCGGCCGCAACCAACTCTTTTTTTGCATATCCTTTTTGGAGTAAAAATTCTGAAAGCTTGCTCCAGTGCGGAAGGGCAAATCCGATCCTCCACTCGGCTATAGTTGATTGTGTTAATCCACGATCAAAAAGATATTTTTTTGCATTTTGTCCGGTTGAAGATTTTTCCATGAAAAACTCAAAAAATTTAGCCGATAATTCGCAAATAGCTAAGGCTTTTTCTTTTTCACTTTTTTCTTTTTTTGCTTCTCGAGTGTCGATTTGTCTCAGTTCTACTCCTGCCTTGTTTGCCAATATTTTCAATGCTTCGGGAAATTCTATTCCTTCTATCTTCATTAGAAAATGAAACATATCGCCCCCATCGTTGCATCCACCAAAACAATGCCACAATTGCCTGCTTGGTGAAACAAAAAAAGACGGAGTTTTCTCTTTGTGAAAAGGACAGCAAGCCCTATAATTTACTCCGGCCTTCTCAAGTTTTACGTATCCGGATATAACATCTACTATATTTAACCGAGATTTTATCTCTTCTACTTCCGATCTCATAAGCTTTAATCTTCTAATAATATTCTTAACAAAAAACCAAAATATTACAAGAATGATAATATTTAACTAACAATATCACAATCTCTAACTAAATCAAACCAAAAACTCGCCTAAGCGAGTTTTCATTATTCGTTTTCCCATTCGTCCAAATTTACCGCTTTTACCGACTGGGTATTCCCTCTTGAAAACTTTACCGAAATGCTGTCCCCAGGCTTATACTTGCTTATAACTTTTGATAAAGAATTGGAAGTAGTTATCTTTTCACCATTTATTTCTAAGAGTATATCTCCTTCTTGCAATCCTGCCTTTTCGGCGGGAGATCCCTTTGTGACTGCCTTTTCTCCATTGCTACCTTTTATTATCAAGGCACCATAATTAATAGATAAATTTTTGAGCTTAGCAATCTTATCGTCAAGCAAGACATACCTTATTCCCAAGAAAGGATAAGATATCTTTCCTGTTGTCTTAACCTGTTCGATATCTCTTTTTGCCTTATCTATAGAAATAGCAAAACTAAGCCCCTGCCCAACAGACGAAACAGCTGTATTTATTCCTACAACTTCACCTTTCAAATTAAGCAATGGACCTCCCGAATTTCCTTTGTTGATAGCTGTATCGGTTTGGATTATATCTTCCAAAGTTTCGCTACTGGTTAATCCGTCTGTAGCAGTAATAGTTCGGCCGAGGCCAGATATTACACCTACCGAAACAGTGTTTTGGAATTCGCCCAGCGCGTTTCCAATTGCAATAGCCGTTTGGCCAACACGGATTGAAGAAGAACTTCCTAATGCTAAAGGCTTAAACTTTCCCGTACCCTCAATTTTTAAAATAGCCAAATCTTGCACCGGATCACGTGATAGTATTTTTGCTTTATACTCTTTTCCGTCATTAGTAACAATTTTGTACTCAGCCTCTAAATCATAAGCTACATGCTTGTTGGTCAAGATCATTCCATCTTCAGAAACGAAAAATCCCGTTCCTTGTCCAACTTCTTGCTCCTCGGTTCCGTTCTGTTCGTACTTAGGGATCTGCAGATCAAAAAAACCAAATGGATCATAAGTCCCAGAACCACCATCAATCTTTTTATAAACCGGAACCTCTTTACTGATCACCACACTCACAACCGAATCAGAAGCATTCTTAACAGCATTGATAATAGCTTCTTCGTGGCTTGTTTGCGGGCTATAGACCCCAGTAGAAACTACTGCAGGAAGCTTTGCAGTTCCCCCTAAATTCGGATAGGCTTGAACGGCAAAAACTCCTAAAAAAATACCCACAAAAAGAATGGCTAAAAACGGCAAGATATTGATTTGCTTATGGGTATCAGTTTTTTCAAAATTAAAAAAATTATTTTTTTCGTCTTTTGGTAATTGATAAATCGGCATATCTTTCTTAAAATTAACTTTTTATTTTTGATATTGGATTTTAAACACTCAATTAATAATACGTCCGAAAACTGAAAAAAGTTTCATTGCTTTTTCTTATAATGATCAAAGTCGTACTTGAATATATCACCCTTAGGAGGACCGATGAAAAACATATACAATCCGCAAAAAAAATACTTCAAAGCTGTTCGGATATATCCATCTCTATCAAACCTTCGCGTTGGCATCAATATATAAGAAGATTTTATTATTCCAAAATCTCCTCTTTTTGCAGCCTGCTGTATCAGCCAATGATCCTCAGCGAGCGAGATTGTCTCGTCAAATCCTTTTAATTCTTTGAATACTTTTTTGTCGATCACTATTCCCATTGCACCCATTGGAAATATTTTCTGCAATATTATCTGAGGACGATTATATAACAGATCTATAACAAATTTATTAAGCAGTATTTTATTCTTTATCGGATAAAGATTAAAAGAAGCTATATTAAGATTCCTATCCTTGTACTCGGAAATAGCATAATCCAAAAAGTTTTTACTAAGCCGTAAATCCGCATCAAGAAAAAACAATACTTCGCCTTTTGCTATTTTTGCTCCATTATTTCTCCCTCTGGCCGGCCTTCCCCCTTCCGTAATTATACAGCCATGTTTTTTTGCCACTTCAACAGTTTTATCTTTAGAATTGCTATCAGCAACAATTATCTCATAGTCAGAAAAAATACAGCTCCTTAATTGCGTCAACAACCTATCAAGGTTTTTCTCCTCATTTAAAGTTGGAATAATGATACTCAAGTACATATTATTCAGATATTAATCTTTTTGCCTCTTCCCAGATTTCTGGACGATTATGATTTTTTTTCAGCCAATACCACCATTCGCCACCCCATAAATAAAACTCATCAAAACCGGTTTCCTTTGCAAATTTTATATTATTTTTAAATCTTTCCAAACTCATTGTCTTGTCTTGTTCTTCCAGTGATGCATTCATGATTGAATTTGGGCACCAAGCTTCGGCTTGCAACTCAGTTCCAATGATTTTTTTCTTGAAAATAAGATTGACTAGTTCTGCCCTTCTTTGGTAATACACCGGTGGAAAAAAATAATCAAAATAAAATTTTAAACTATCCTGCCAAACCCTTCTGTAGGTAGTAACGCCCACTATGTCTGCCCCTACCATTGCCGGCTTGAGCCAAAAGCCTATCTCGCCACTATCTGTAATGATTACCGGCCTAGAGGGATCAATATCTTTTACTAATTTTATTTCTTTTTTCAAAAATTTTTCATCATACCAAGGACAAGCTCCAAAATTCAAAAACGGTTCATTCTCAACCTGCCAAGCAGTAATTACCTTTGACCCCTTATACCTTTCAACCAGCGCAGTAACCATACGAAGAATGCTTTCTTGTTGTTCGGATTTATTTTGATTTCTGGCCCACTGCGGCAAATGGCATTCAGGCCATCTTGGGGTCTTCATTCCAATAGCAAGAACCACCTTAACGTCTCTCTTTTCGGCTTCGCGAATTTGCCAATCAACTTCATCAAAATCGTAATCATAAAGGCTTGAAGGCTGCAAACGATCCCAATGAACCGATATCTTAACATTTTTGAAATTAAGATCATCCAGCAAGGCCAAATATGTTTCTTTTGAATCCAAATTCAAAAACTCTGTCTGTTTTACAGAAAAATTAACTCCCCAAGTTATTTTGCTTGCTTGTTTTGTAGAACCAACAAAAAAATAAACAAGCGCTATCAATAAGATTATAAATATCCCGATTAAAGAATATTTTACCGCTGGGTGTATTATCATACTTTAATTATAGCAAAAAATACCAAATACAAAAGCCTCCTAGTTAAGGAGGCCTACTTACTAGATTATTTTACATAAATCGCCAGCACCGCTAACCCAATAACAATAATAACAATAGAAGTTATTTTCTGGATTATCACCTTTTTGGAAAAATTTTCCTTTAATATTTTTGGAAAATATGTAGAAATAAGCAAGGTTATCAGGAATAAAAATATATACTGCACCCCTTTTATAGAATTCATTATTGCCAGCATTCCAAAAGGAACGATATTTACTGCATAACTCTGAGTAACATTTGCAACGCCTCCAGCAATCTGAGTTAGGACAAACAGGATTCCTGTTTCGGCTTTAACCTTTTCTCCGCCAAAAACTGCTTCACGGAATTTTTTGAATATCAATCCCGCAATAACTATTGCACAAGCTACCATACTCATCCAAAACATCCCTGACACAAAATCATTTTGCAGTTCGACAAAGACGAATTTTGATAATATAAAATTAAGTGAGAATAAAAACGATGCCAAAAATGCAAGAGAAACAAAATCGCCTGTCACTTTTTCGTTCTTCTCGACCGAAATGATAATGCTTCCTATAAAAAGAAGTGAGTAAGCAATCAGTTCGGCAATTCCCAACTCTTGCGGCCCAACAAAAAGATAAGTAAGCATTAATACGAAAATCGGCTGAGTCGCTCCAATGGTGGGAACGACTTTTGACACATCAAATCTTTCCAAGGCAGAAAAAAGCGCATATAAGCTAAAGATATAGGTTAAGCCATTTACCAATATCAAAAGAAGTGTGATAAAGTCGGGCATGATAATTCCAAAAGGAATCAAAAAAATAGCCACTCCGCTAAATAGGCCTACAAAAAAAACATAATTCTCAGGCTTTGGAGATTGCGCCAAAACAACCTTATCTCCCAAAGAAGACAAGGCAAAGAATAGATAACTAACTATTATTACTATTAACCACAGCATTCTGCAATCACTTCCTTAATTTTTAATACACCTAGTTGAGTCCCCTCAACAAAACCCTGCATGGCTATTTTTGCCAAATGGCCTTCATTTATTTCATCCATCAGCCATGTCTTTACATATCTTATGTCTTTCTGTTCAATTCCAAATCCAGAATCAAGCAGCCATTGCTTGTTGATATTTTCGTGCGAACCTATGGTTGGAGCGATTATAATCGGCAGTGCTAATGAAGCATAAAATGATAACTCGCTCGGCTTTGTCCAAAGCAAATCGGCCCTTCGAAGCACGCTATTAAATCTATTATAATATTCCTCAAAAGTCGGCTCATAAACTATCTCCACCCCTTTCAGATCATCTAAATTATTAGCCAATAGCTCTTTTTCAAAATACCATTTTACCTCCTTTCTTGTTCCTGCAACCAAAACAATCTTCATTTTCTTTTCTCTTATTTCCTTGGCAAAAGCTTTGATAATCTCTATCCCATATTCTTTTTGGGCTCCAGCGCCACCAACAGCAAAAACAATGGTTAATGGCCTGCTTGATTTTGCTGGCAACGTCCCCAAATTCTTTTCAACAACAACGCCATATTTCCTTTGGTATATCTTATTGGGATCAAGATTTAAAATCCTTGTTTTCAAATCGCTTCTGAGAATTTCCATCTTTTCGCTGCCAATATTTTCCATTGGTAATGGATATCCCGTTAAAAAAATATTCTTTTCTGGAACGCCATACATTTTTAAACGGTCATAAACACGCTCCGTAGGTGCAAAATATCGTATCCTTGTTTTGCTTGACTCCATTGGCGCCCACGATCTGGAAATATCTGTATCGCAAACAACGCAAAATATTTCACCCGGATAATCAAAATGTTCCGCCATAAAAGCCGTAGTAAAAAAAGTTGAAACAAATGGGACATCCTTTCCCTTGCAAGAATCTCCAAGCGATTTGATAAAATCGCTTCCCCACCCTTTATCAAACAAAGGATATATTCCTCTTTGCGTAAAACTTGCCCCAGTAAGATTTTTATCTGTATAAAAATCGCCAACAGCTTGAGTTGCATCAAAAATAGAAAAAAGAATACTTCCTAATACTGGAACTTTTTTAAAACGAGAAACAAACTCATAAAAACTTTGCGACTGATCCCAGAACATCTTATCCGACTCTGGCATTCCCGTATAATTGTTTGCGTTTATAATCTTATTTCTCAAGGCAATTGACTTTAGCGCATAAGCAGTGCGCTGGTGTCCATACCCCATATCGATTGATACGATAAAAGATTTTTTCATATATAAAAAATTTACTATATATACTGATTATATCTTTAAAAAGATAAAAAATCAAAACTAGTCTTTTTCCTTTGTGTCCAAGCAAAAACAATTAAAAATAAGTAAGAAAGAATTACCATTCCAAAAGAAAAATCATAGTTTATTGATGGTGCCATTGCAAAAACTTCGGCAATAAACCGCAAGAAAGAAATTAGCGGAAACAATAAGAAAGCTATCAACTCTGGCAAGAAAGGGATGAAAAATAACAAACAATAGAAAAACCCTAAAGCCAAGCAAATAGGCATTAACGGTATTATCAAAATATTCGCAACAAAAGAGAACGCTGAAAAGGTTTGTGAAATATGAAAAATTAGGGGTAATACGGCAATCTGCGCAGCAAATGTTGTTGAAAGTAAATTGCGCAAATAATCGTTTTTTAAAAATTTTATTTTCTTTAAGAACAAATCTACAATGGGGGCTAAAAATATCAGTCCGGCTACCGCCAGAAAAGATAATTGAAATCCGAGATCATATTTCATAATCAAAGGATTTTGCAAACACATAGCAAATGCGGCAAAAATAAGTATTCTCCATTGCTGGGTGTTTCTATCTAATATTTTTGCCAAATAAATGCAGCCTATCATTATTCCTGCCCTCACGCTTGAAGCTGGAAAAGAAATCAATATTATATAACAAAATATCAACACCATTGTCAGCGTCAAAGATTTTTTCTTCCATAAGCCAAGAAACAATAAAAAATTGAAAAGAAATGATGCTATTAAAACAAAATGCGATCCGGAAATCGCAATTGCATGGCTTATACCACTTTTTGAAAGATTGCTTTTTAATTCTTCGGACATCTTTTCTGATTGGCCCAACACCATTGCTTGGACTATGCTGGATAAAACTGGCGGGAAATCTGTATCAATAGAAGAAGATATTTTTTTCTTCAGGTCTTCTGTGTACGAAAAAATTATATTCCCGCTTCCCCCATTTAAAACTTTTACACTAGGGTAAGTAGAAATACAGGATATTCCATCTCTTGAAAGATAGCCCTTATAATCAAACTCCGAAAAATTGGTCGGCCTTTTTATAATTCCTTTTATTTCCACTTTTGATCCATACTCCGCGTCTAAATATTTATCGCTATATACCAAAATCTTTCCCCATCTTTTTTCGTTTCCATCAACAGAAAAAACGTCTACTATTATTTTTTTCTTTTCAAAGCCGTCTAGGCTCTGCAATACCACTCCTTGCAAAATAACTTCTTGCTGATCAAAGCTATTTATTGGAAAAGCTTCCACTTTCCTTTCTCCCGCCGAAAAACAAAAAATGCCTAAAGAAAAAATTATCAAGCCTACCCCAAACAAAGCCGTTCCCTTTTTCCAAAAAACTCCGATTAAGGAAATTCCTACTATAATTGAAAAAACAGCCCAATACAAAAAATAGCTATCAATAAAAAAAGAGGCAAAAAATATGCCTCCCAAGAAAAACAGACAAATATTTAAAAAAATATCCGACTTGTGCATTACTTTAATTTCTTAAATTTCTTTACAAACAATACTCCAGCCAAAAATCCTCCTATATGTCCCCAATAAGCAATCATGTCATTACTGCCCATGGATAGGAATTGCAATATGAACCAAATAGCGATAAATACTGTGGCAGGAATGGAAGCAAGAAACCATATGATCAAAGGGACTACTGTTTTTATCTTATTTCTAGGAAACACCACCAAATATCCCCCTAAAACGCCTGAAATTGCCCCAGACGCTCCGATAACAGGCTCAACTGAACCAAAGGATGTTAAAGAGTAAACAAGAGCTGAAATCACCCCACAAAAAAGATAAAACAATAGAAATTTTATATTGCCCAGCTTCGCCTCCAAATTATCTCCAAAAACCCATAAAAACCACATATTCCCCAATAAATGGAAAATATCGGCATGCAAGAACATTGAACTAAAAACTGTATAAAATTTTCCATTTAAAAAATCATTGCTTCGAAAACCGAAAAAATCACTGCAGAATTCAAGGTTTGAAAAAGTATAAAAAAATATGAATATGTTTACAGCAATAAGCAAGATGGTAAATATCGGCCATCTGCCCCTTACTCTGCTTTCGTCGTAAAGAGGAAACATGATTTATCTTATTTTACAAACATCAAATAAATTAATTACTCCAGCTAAAACGCTTTCTATTTTTGCATAGGGAAAAGGCTTTGTGTTTTTAAAAGAGTTATCTATCAAGTCTTTTTGCGAAATGAATTGTTGGATAAAATATCTTTTAGCAGGAGCAATGGCTTTTGCCATAGAAATAATATCCTCTTCGCTATGGATTCCGGGAACAACAGTTGTCCTAAATTCATATTCGATTCCAGAACTTTTTATCATTTCTATAGACTCTTTAATCTTTTCGATAGAAACATCAACCCCAACTGCTTTTCTGTAGCTTTCACTATTTAAAGGAGCTTTTATGTCCATTGCAACATAATCAATCAGCTTACTGCCTATTAAATCCTTCAATGCCTCAGGATTAGAGCCATTAGTATCAAGTTTTATGCAGTATCCCATTTTTTTTATATCAGAACAAAAATCTTTCAGATCACTATTCAGTGTGGGTTCGCCTCCGCAAATTACAACGCCTTCAAGCATTCCTATTCTTTTTTTCAGATAATCGATTACTGTTTCTTTGCTTATTTGCGGATGTTCGCTTATATATTCCGGCAATACCAACTCACGCGAATAACAAAACGGACAACGAAAGTTGCATCCCGACAAAAAAACTATGCTTGATAGTTTTCCTGGATAATCAATCAAAGTAAATTTTTGAAAGCCTCCGATAATCATAAGCACAAAAGTGTGCGGATATATGCCGCACACTCTCTATTCTTTATTTATATATTGAATGTTTTTCTTTCACTGAACTCTTTCTGCTTTCCCTCATTCCACTGCGATACCGGCCTGATATATCCAACCACTCTGGAATAAACTTCTGTTTCTTGATAATTCCTTAATGAAACATCTTTGCCGTAACACTCGTTGCATTTGAATACCATCTTTTCTTTCCCATTTCCTAAATCGTATTTTAACAGATGTCCATTTTTAATATTATTATTCTCATCTACTATGATTTCTTTATCGCAATCGTGGCAAAAAAAATTTTGAATCTCCATATTTTTGTTTGCAAGAAAATCTTGCTTAATTTATCTATTTTTTAAGATTGGACAAAGAGTTCTTTATGCTAAATTCTTTTCTTTCACTGAACTCTTTCTGCTTTCCCTCATTCCACTGCGATACCGGTCTGATATATCCCACCACTCTGGAATAGACTTCGCATGGCTGTTCGATTGCACACTTGGGACAAGTGAAATGTTTTCCCGAAACATATCCATGAGTAGGGCATATGGAAAAGGTAGGTGTAACAGTAATATATGGCAAACGGTTCTTTTCAAAAGATTTTTTGATCAAAGTTTTTAAGTTTTCGATATCGGTTATTTCTTCCCCTAAGAAAAGATGTTCGACTGTTCCTCCCGAATACATGCACTGCAAGTCGTCTTGCAATCTTAATTCTTCAAAAACATCATCGGTGTAATTTACCGGTAGCTGTGTTGAATTGGTGTAGTAAGGAACTTTCTTGGTTCCAGAAGCAATTATCTCCGGATATAATTTTTTATCTTTCTGGGCTAACCTATATGCAGTTGATTCTGCCGGAGTTGCTTCCAGGTTATAAATATTGTTTGTTTCTTGCTGAAACTCTACTAATCTGCTCCTCATAAAAGTCATTACTTCAAGCGCAAAAGCAATTCCCTTTTTAGACCCTATGTCTTCTCCCATAAAATTAAGAAGGGCTTCATTCATTCCAACAATTCCAATAGTTGAAAAATGATTTGCAAAATATTGCCCTTTCGCTTTTTTGACACTGGTTAAATAATGTTTTGAATAAGGATAAAGCCCTTTGGTGGTATATTCTTCAATAGTCTTCCTCTTGATTTCCAAACTTTCTTTGGCGTATTGCATTACCTTGGATAATCTTTCAATAAATTCTTTTTTTGTTTTTGATAGATATCCGATTCTTGGAAGATTTATAGTTACGACACCAATACTTCCAGTTAGTGAGCCTGATCCAAAAAGACCTCCACCGCCACGATTACTCAGTTCAGATAAATCAAGCCTCAAACGGCAACACATAGACCTTACATCTTCTGGTTTCATATCAGAATTGATATAATTGGCAAAATAGCTTATTCCATATTTTGCTGAAGCCTCAAACATTGGAAGGAGTGCCGGATCATCCCACGGAAAATCAGGAGTAATGTTGATTGTTGGAATTGGAAAAGAAAATGGTCTTCCGCTTCTGTCACCCTTGATCATTGCAGTATAAAAAGCCCTTACCAAAATTTTCATTTCTTCTTCAAATTCTCCATAGGTTTCCTTTTTGGGGGCTCCGCCAATCAGCACAGGCTGCTTTGCAAAAACTGGCGAAGGTTTCAAATCAAGAGTTATGTTGGTAAAAGGACACTGGAATCCAACTCTAGTTGGAACTGCCATATTATACAAAAATTCTTGTATGGCTTGCTCCACTTGGGCATAATTCAGATTATCATAACGGATAAAAGGTGCTAGTAGAGTATCAAAATTAGAAAAAGACACGGCGCCAGCAGCTTCACCTTGGAGAGTATACATAAAATTAACAATCTGCCCCAATGCTGTTCGGAAATGTTTTGGAGGATATGATTCTATTTTTCCCGAAACACCACCAAACCCCTCTTGAAGCAACGCATATAAATCCCAACCCACACAATAACAAGAAAGCGTATCAAGATTATGGATGTGCATATCACCACTCTCGTGAGCAGTCCTGACTTCCTGAGGATAAATTTTGTTTAACCAGTATTTTTTTACGATATAAGAAACACCATAATGATTAAGTCCTTGAAGAGAAAAAGTCATATTAGAATTTTCCTGCACTTCCCAATCCAATTTTTCCAGATAGTCATCAACTCTATCAACCGCCTCTTCGCTTATTTCTTGGGCCTCTCTTATCCTTCGCCTTTGCTCCCTATAAAGAATAAAAGCTTTTGCAGCATCTACTTCATCTTCAAGCATCAAAGCTTCTTCAACAATATCCTGTATTTCTTCAACGGTAGGAATCTCGTCTTCCTTATATCTCCTGTTTAATATATCCACTACCTTATTAGAGATATGATTTGTCTTTTCCCCGTTACCAGAATCGGTAAAAGTTATAGCCTTGAAAACAGCATTTGTTATTTTGTCTTGATTAAATTCTACAAGATCTCCGTTTCTTTTTCTAATTTTGGTAATTTTATTTGTCATAGTAATTCAATTCTATCGTCCCCTAAAATCAATGTCAATTTTGACAAAAACCTATAAGGTTTTCTTGATTTTTCGCGGGTATTTTAATAATTTTTGGGAAACAAAACACTACTCGATTATGATTACTTGTTAGAACTTGTAGCAATAACTGTAATCCTTATTTCATCTTTTCCTAAAGATTCGTCTTTAGATGCACCAAATATTATTTTTGCATTTGGTGAAACTCTTTTTTTCACTTCTTCGGCTATTTTTTTAACCTCCATCACTGTTGCACTCCCCGAACCAGAAGCAACATTAAAAAGAATGCTGTTTGTTTTCTCAAGAGCAAACCCGCTTATAGAAAGCGAAAAAGCTTTATCAATTGCTTTGTTCACTCTATCTTTTCCTTCTCCCTTTCCTGTTCCAAAAAACGCTACACCTCCATTTTTTAAAGTTTCTTTTATGTCGGCAAAATCAAGATTCAATATTCCTGTATTAGAAATTATATTAGAAATGCTTTCAACCGCCTCTTTCAATAAATCATCACATTTTTGAAAAGCATATTCTATTGATGCCTTAGGAGGTATTATTGTTATCAATTTATCATTAGAAATCACAACTAAAGTATCAATATGCTGTTTTATCTCTTCCAAACTTGCAAGCGCAATTTTCTTTCTTTTCTTCCCCTCAAAGGAAAATGGCAGTGTAACAACTCCTATAGTCAGAACCCCCATTCTTTTTGCCAATTCAGCAACAACGGGCATAGCTCCCGATCCAGTCCCCCCGCCAAGTCCAGCCGATAAAAAAACTATATCTGCATCCTTTATTACATCTTCTATTTCTTTCTGGCTTTCACGAGCAGCCATCATTCCTATTTCTGGCTTCATTCCCGAACCAAACCCATTAGTAGTCTTTTCTCCTATCTTCATTTTTCGGTGCGCATCTTTTTTCTTTAAGTCCTGCACATCCGTGTTCATGCTTATCAATTCCGCATTCTTGATGTTTCCGCTAAACAAACGGGAAATAGTATTACATCCTGCTCCGCCTATTCCGATTACTCTTATCTTGGTCATATTTTTATGGAATTAAGTTTCCTATTATTTCTCCAATCTTTCCGAAAAAGCTTTTTATTCGTCCATTTGGCTTTCCTTGCTCAGATTCGTCTTCTTCTAACTCATCCGTAACCAATCCACAAACAGTAACATTTGAAGGATCTTTGTCTAATCCAGAAAAATCTCTGGCATAACCGATGCGACAAGGAAGATTAAATTCTTTTTTTGCCATTTCTACTATTCCCGGCAATTTCGCACCTCCTCCGATTATAATTATTCCTCCCGGTAAAAGCCCTGAACTTGCAGAAGAATTTATCTGTTCTGCTATTAGCTCAAACATTTCCGAAACCCTTGCTTCGATTATTTTTTTCAAATCTTTTTCATAAAAACAGAAACAGTTTTTCTTTTGCGGTTTTTCTTTTTTTTCTAACGACGGTTTTTTTATTCCAGATTTTCCCAAAATTTCTATCCTTTTCCTTACATGTTCGTCATCATCACTGTCACCATTGTCTTGCTTTCCATAAACAGAATCCAAATCAAATTCTATCTTTTTTCCTTGTCCGCCTTTGCAGTCTCCAAGACAACAACCGAATTCCTGTTTTATCTTTTCGGCAACCTCGATCTCCGTCTTGAATCCGATAGCAATATCGTTCGTAATATTTGAAGAACCAACCGGATACACAGCCGAACTTATTAATCGTCCGTCTTGATAGATAATCACGCTTGAAGTGCCAGACCCTATATTTACCACCGCCACACCCAACTCTTTCAAATCTTGATTCAAAACAACCCTAGCATCAGCAATCGGATTAGCAATTATTCCATCGCTACCGCCAAGACCAGCAACGCTTAAAGACTGGTCTATGCTTTCCCTATCAGAAAAAAAACAAGTCAATACTAACGCATCTAATTTTAATTTATATCCCTGCAATCCAACCGGATTCTTGATTTCACCTTCATCGTCTAACATCCATTCTCTTGGATAAACTCCCAATATTTCTTTATTCGTTAGCATAGGACTTATCTTTTCTTGAGATTGAAAAATAACTCTTTCTACATCCTCAACCGAAACCTTTCCATTAGCCCTCCCTACTAAAATAGTTTCTTGGCTTGGGATCATTTCAAGTTTGCTCCCATTTATATTTACATATACCTCATCCAATTTTTGCCCATCTGTCACTCTTTCTCCTCTGGCAATCAATTCTTGTATCTTTTTTCCAACCTCGCTCGGATTTCTTACTCTTCCCTTTTGCACTCCCGCAGATTTTATTTTATCAAAAAACAAGACTTCCTGGATATCTCCGGAATTAGGATCTTTTTTGACAATCAAGACTTTGATAGTATCTGTCCCTATATCAATACCAGTAACGATTTGAGGTTTTGCCATTTTTATTATTTAACTTTTACTTTTTTATCTTTAAAAAAATACGAATGATATTTATCCTGTTTTAAAAACATTTTTTCAGCGTCTTTTTCATTTTTTTCATGATCATAGCCAAGCAAATGCAAAACACCATGAATTAAAACTCTTACCAATTCATTTTTGAAAGAAACGCCATATTCTTCTGCATTTTTCCTTACCTCTTCTGGGCAAATTATTATTTCCGGCAAGTCAAAGGACTCTATTGATGAAAAATCTTTTATATTACCGAAAGAAAGAACATCTGTCGGCTTATCTTTTTTTCGATACAACAAATTAAGCCTATGGATTTCTTTGCTATCTGCTATTACTACGGAAATATCCGTCTTTTTACCCGCCTTTTCTTTTGCCAAAACATACCCTGCAACCTCTACGAGGAATTTTTTGCCTATTCTTTTAAAATCTGGATTAAAGTTTTGGATCTCAATCATTGTTTATATACTATTTTACTAAATAATATGATTTATTGCAAAGGGCAAAAACCAACAAAAAACAGTTTTTGGCAAAATCCTACTTTTTTGTAACCAAAAACCCGTTTTAAACGGGTTTTTGCCTACTAATTTAGTAATTCTCTTACGATTTGTCCAACTAAATTGCCATCTGACTTCCCTTTTGTTTGAGGAACAACCTCTTTCATCACGATTCCAATATCTTTTATGCTACTTGCCCCAACTTTTTCAATAATTCCTTTCACCAAAGTCCTTATTTCTTCTTCTGTCATCTCTTTCGGCAGATATTTCTTTAAAACTTCTATCTCCGCTTTTTCTCCTTCCACCAAATCCATTCTTCCTCCTTTTTCAAAGCTTTCAATGCTATCTCTTCTTTTTTTAACTTCCAAAGAAATAACTTCCATTATCTCTTCATCATTAAGCTTTGATTGGCTAGATAGTTCATCTTCGCTCAAATCGGGATTGCCTTCGACTATTTTCAGCCTTTTTTCGATTTCCTTATTAGTGATAGCTGCTTTAAGCATTCTCAAACAAGAAACTGCTTTTTCTTCTTTTGCCTTTTGAGAAGCTATCAAGTCTTGTTGTATTTGTTCTGATAACATATTTTTAATTAAAAACAGCACATCAAAGGCTGTTCTTATTTATAATTAAATTTTTCCAAGCTTTTTCATCTTGTCGTATTTGATTTTTTTCTCTACCCTGATAAGAGCTGCACGCCTTGCAAGATTGTCGCTCTTTATCCTAGCTCTGAATTTTCTTTTTCTTGCTTCAACTAACACTCCACTACTCTTTACAGCTTTAGTAAAGCGATAAACCAATGATTGGGATGTTTCTTTCGGTAATTTACTGATTTTCATATAAACTATTTACTAAATTTTATTTTTTAAATTAATCTTCTTCTTTTATTCTCTTTTTTATTTCTTTCACTATATCTTCTTGAGAAATCTCGGATTGTTTTCCCGTTTCCATATTTCTGATAATAGCGATATTTTGGATAGCTTCCTTCTGCCCAATGATTACTACATTATTTATTCCTAGCTTGTTGGCTTTTGCCAGCTGGTATTTTAAAGAATCTTTACTGAAACATTCGGCAACTTTCATGTTTGCCCGACGAAACTCTTCCATGATAGCCATTCCTCTTTTCTTTGCAATCGGCCCGATCTGAGCCAAGAAGACTTCGGCGGTCTTTTTTAGCGAAACATCTACATTATTTTCTTTCATTTTCTGGATTATTCGCTCAACTCCAACTGCCATGCCGCAAGCAGGAACAGCCTCACCGGCAATAGTTTTTCCTAAGATATCATATCTTCCTCCTCCTGCCAAGGCCTCCTGCCTCAACCCATCACTATTCTGCGTTTCCACTTCAAAAACCGTTTTAGTGTAATAATCCAAGCCTCTCACCAAAAAAGGATCTAATATGTATGGAATTTTTAACTCATCCAGATACTCTAACACTTCTTTTAAGTGATTCTTGCACCCCTCGCACAGATAATCTATTGTTTGAGGAGCTTGGCTTACTATTTCCCTACATTTTGGGTTTTTGCAGTCAAGAACTCTTAATATATTTGTTTTCGCTCTATTCTGGCAATCACGACAAAGTTCACTTTTCTTGCTCTTTAAAAATTTGGATAAAGCTTTCTTGTACTCTCCTCTGCAATTCTCATCCCCAATAGAATTTATCCTGACAATCAAGTTCTTGATTTTTAAATCATCCAAAATATTATAAAGGATAACTATTGTCTGCATATCAAATATAGGATCGCTATCACCAATCACCTCTGCGCCAAACTGATGGAATTGCCTATACCTTCCCGCTTGAGGCCTTTCATACCTAAAAAATGGACCATAATACCACAGCTTTACTGGTTGCGGCATAGAAACCATCCCATTTTGGAAATACGCCCTCATAACCGGAGCAGTCCCTTCGGGACGGAGCACTACCATATCTCCCCCTTTGGTTTTAAAACTATACATCTCCTTTTCAACTATATCTGTGTTTTCCCCCACGCTATGAATAAACAGATCTGTAAACTCTAATATAGGAGTTTCTATTCTTGAGTAATCATAATAATCAAAAAATTTCTTTGCTGTATCAAATATCTTTTGATAATAAAGCTGATCCTCTGGCAAAATATCGTGCATTCCAGTTGGCGTTTGGAATTTTAGCTTAGCCATAATTTTGTTCTAAAAGTTAATAACTTTCTTTATTAGTTTCGGTTTCTTTGTTCAACAATTCGGTTACAGAAAAAACAAAGGCAACCTTTCCAATGATATTTTCTTTTGGCAATATTCCCCAAGTCCTGGAATCAGCAGAATAATTACGATTATCCCCCAATACAAAATATTCATTATTCTTAAGGGTAATGGGTCCATAATTTGCACCTCTTATCCATGCGGTTATAGATTCTTGCGGCAGATAATTCTCATCTAAAACGATTATATTGCTGTCTTTTGTGATATATATTTTTGCATCCTTTATTTCTACTGTTTCTCCAGGAAATCCGATTATCCTTTTGATGTACTTATAGTCTGGATTTTTAGGATATTTAAAAACGATTACATCGTTGCGCTGAGGTTCATTAAAACGATATGAAAACTCGTCAATAATCAAATAATCTGTTGAATGGTAATTTGGCTCCATTGAGGCTCCGCTAACCATAAAAGGCTGAAAAACAAAAAGCCTGATAGGAATCACTATCAAGAGAGCGATTAAAACGATTTTTCCTAAATCAAATATTTCTGATAAAAAACTTTTTCCTTCCATTGCTTAAATAATACATTAAATAGGCCCTTTTGGCAAGAGTAAGTTCCGCCCTAAAAAAGCGGGATTTTTCTCTAAAAGTTCCTTACTTTTTTATCTTTTTTGAAACAAATTCTGCTAATTCAGCCAACCTGCAAGAATATCCCCACTCATTATCATACCAAGCTAACAGTTTTACCATATTTTTGTTTGCTTTTGTAAATTCGGCATCAAGTATCGAAGAATATGGATTCCCTATAAAATCTGACGATACTAAAGGTTCTTCTTCTACGAATAGTATTCCTTTTAAATCACCTACCTTGCTCTTCTTTTTAAACATTTTTATCAAGTCTTCAGCAGTAGTTTCTTTTTTTATGGTGCACACCAAATCTACTACCGAAACTACCGGAGTTGGAACACGAATTGCAAATCCATCTAATTTTCCTTTTACAGACGGTATTACCTTGTGAATCGCCTTAGCTGCTCCAGTGCTTGTAGGAATAATATTTTCAGCAGCAGTTCTGGCACGCCTTAAATCACTATGAGGAAGATCCAGCACTCTCTGGTCGTTTGTATAAGAATGAACTGTAGTCATAAATCCGTTCACAATTCCATATTCGTCTTCCAACACTTTTACAAGTGGGGCTAAACAATTAGTTGTGCAAGATCCCATATCGATTATCGGCTCATTCTTATAATTCTTATGGTTTATTCCAATAACATAAGAAGGAACATCGTCAGACTTGCTGGGAGCTGAAATAACAACTCTTTTTGCTCCGGCATTGATATGTTTTATTGCATCTTCCTTCTTTGTAAACACTCCTGTAGATTCAACCACCACATCAACTCCCATTTGCTTCCATGGTAATTTTTCTGGTTCCCTTTCTGCAAAAAGTTTGATTTCTTTACCATCGATTACAATTGCATCTTTTTTAACAGATATGTCATGAGCATATGTCCCATAAACAGTATCATACTTGAACAAGTGTGCCAAAGTTGCGCTATCGGTTAAATCATTGATAGCAACCACATCAATATCCAAATTATCTTCAATAATTGCTTTTAATACGCATCTCCCTATCCTGCCAAAACCATTTATTGCTACTTTTTTTGTCATATTTTTTGATTTATTTTTTGACTTTATAGGATAATTTTACTATAAATCCTTTCCGTCTGCAAATAATCCATAACTAGTAATTTGTACAATATACTACGAATTGCTAACCCCTATTAAATAATAAAACAGGGATTTGCTCCCTGCTCTATTAATCCTCAATCTTCAGTTTTTCTACTATTTTCTTCCTGTCGAACCCCACAATGAACTCGCCATCGATATCAATAACTGGAACGGTTGATTGTTTTGTCTTTTCAAGCATTTCTTCTTGTGCTTTTAAATCTTCCGAAACATCAATTGATTCAAATTTTATTCCTTTTTCTTCTAAAAACTTTTTTAAAGTCATGCAATAAGGACAAATTGGTGTTGAAAATATTCTTACTTTTGGCATAATTTACTATTTATTTACTAATTAATTTGCAGAATGATTAACCAATATCACTCTTCCCTTTTGCTCTGGCCGATAAAAACAGGATTCCTAATAATTACTATTCTCTCTTGGAAGATTGCGTAAGCAATCCACCTATTTCGCTCCCCTCACTCTCGTACGTTCAAATTTCATATAGGCAATTCGTTTGATATTTCTTTTTCTTCGCCTTTTGGCTCGACTGGAGCCAAACAGTTAAATTCTTAGCAAAGAATTTATGTCGAAGAAAAAGGATATATCAAAAAAAGAATTGCAACCCATTTAAAATTTTACACGGACTGTCCCCCTAACTCTTCTTCTATCTTTACCAGCCTATTATACTTTGCCAACCTTTCTCCTCTTACTGGAGCCCCCGACTTTATGAATTCTGCGCCAATACCAACAGCAAAGTCAGCAATAAAGTCATCAATCGTATCTCCCGACCTGTGCGAAACCATTCTTTTCCATCCATATGACCTTGCTAAATTTGCCGCTTCAATGATTTCCGAAATCGATCCTATTTGGTTTATTTTTAATAGCGCCGTATTGCATGCTTTTTTCTCTTCGGCTTCCTGTATGATTTTGGGATTACTCACCAACAAATCATCTCCTATTACCATTATCTTGCTGCCGAACTCCTTAGTTATTTCGGAAAAAGTTTCCCAGTCATTCTCAGCAAAAGGATCTTCAATTCCAATAATCGGATACCTATTCATCAACTCTTCATAATAATCCAATAAAGCTCCCGGAGTGAACGCCCCCATCCTTGTCACATAGTATCCATCTTTTTTAAACTGCGAAGCTGCCACATCCATAATGATATCAAATTTGTATTGCTTATGCGCAACCGATTTCATTATAGAAGCCAAAACGATATCGGGTAACTCTATCGGTGGAGCAAAACCCCCCTCGTCTCCAACATTAGTGGCAATACTAGAATATGTTTTTTTTATCAACTCTTTTAAAAAATAATAGATTTCTGAAGCGAAACGCAGATTCTCTGCAAATGTTGGATAGTTTGGAACAACCATAAATTCTTGGAAGTCCAATTCATTTCCGGCATGAGCTCCTCCATTTACAATATTAAAACCTCCCCGAGGTAAAAATAATTGGCTTTGATTCTGCGCTAATTGGGCAATGTGTTTATAAAGAGGAATTGCATTAGCTTTTGCTCCTGCGCGGCACACAGCCATCGAAACTCCCAAAATCGCATTTGCTCCTAGCTTTGACTTATTTTCTGTGCCATCCAGCATTATCATTAGATCATCAATCTGCTTTTGGTTTCTAGGATCAAGCCCTATAATACTTGGAGCAATTACCTCATTTACATTTTTAACAGCTGTTAAAACTCCTTTTCCTCCATATCTATCTTTGTCGCCATCTCTAAGCTCTAAAGCTTCGTTTGCACCCGTTGATGCTCCCGAGGGAACGCTATCAACAAAAAGACCCTCATCGGTTTCAACCGTTACTTCAATAGTCGGGTTTCCTCTGGAGTCAAGTATTTCTCTTGCTTGTATTGATTTTATAATTGACATTATTTTTTAGTTAAATATTTATATGCAGATAACGCAGCCTTAGCCCCATCACTGCAAGCAACGACTATCTGTTTTACTTTGTTATCACTCACGTCTCCAGCAGCAAATACCCCAGGAATGTTTGTCTCGCAAGTGTCGTGATCCATAATTATTTCGTTTTTATTATTCATTCCTACCAAACTTTTAAATATCTTACTCGCGGGAACATATCCTATCTGGACAAATACTCCACCTACTGGCAAAAACCTGCTCTCATTTTCAACTTCATAAATTAATTTTTCAACAAAGTCCTTTCCTTCAATCTTTTTAATCTCGGCGTTGCATATCACCTCTATTTTTGGATCACTAGCAATAATATCCTGATTTGCTTTTGAGGCTAAGGGTTCTCTTCCTCTTTCTAGTATATAAATTTTGTTTGCATAAGAAGAAAGAAACCGTGCTGCCTCAAACCCCGCTTCGCCTCCACCGATAACCGCAACATCCTTCCCCCTAAAAAGAGGTCCATCGCAAGTAGTGCAATAACTTACTCCCTTGCCTAAGTAATCAGCCTCTCCTTCCACATTCAACTTTCTATGACTAGCCCCTGTAGCAATGATTACTGTTTTGCCATAAAATATTTCATCCGAATCAAGCTTTACTTTAAAAAGATCCCCTTTCTCTATTTCCAAAACATCACTTTCGATAATATCAACATTCATTGATTCCAAATGCTCTTTCATTTTAGTCATCAGTTCAAATCCTGTTATCTTTTCAAAGCCAGGATAATTTTCTATCTCTACTGCCTTGCTCATCATTTGTCCTCCAAAAGACCCCCCTATTACCACGCAATTAAGGTTCTGTCTTTTTGCATATATACCAGCCGTTATTCCTGCCGGCCCCAGCCCAATGATGATAAGATCGTATGTCATTCTTTTACTTTATATTTCTTAAAAATTCTTTTGCCTCTGGTCCAAACTCCGGATCATTTACAAGCAGTGTTAAGAACGATTTTAACCATGACGATCTGCTTCCGCATTCAAGCCATTCTCCTTTTAATTCGTATCCATATACAGACTTTCCTTCATCAACCATCATTCCCAACACTTGCACGATCGAAAAATCTTTCTGGAGCATCTTCTTATGTTTTTCGATATATTCAAACACAGCTGGGGTTAAGATCATCCTTCCAACAACAGCCAAATCAGAATCTGTTTCACCTTCTTTTGGCTTTTGGATAACTTTTTTTACTTTATAAAATCCATTGGCTATTTTGTCCCCTTCGATTACGCCATAACTATGAAGTTTTTCTTTTGGTAATCTTTTTAAACCCAATACTGGGCATTGGCAGTTTTTAAACACTTCTATCAATTGTGAAAGTCCAGGTTCTTCCGAATAAATAATATCATCACAAAAAAACACCCCGCAAGCATCCCCTCCCACAAACTTTCTTGCCTGATATATTGCATTGGCATCGCCAGCAGGATTTTTTTGAATAACCGAAGTAAAATCTATATTAAAAGCATCCACACTCCGGAGCATTTTTAACTCTTCTCTTTTTCCCTTCTCGGTTAAAAAATCTTCCAATTTCTTGTTTTTTGCAAAATATTCAAGTACCTCTTTTTGTTTCGGTCTTACAACAAACTGTATTTCCTTCACGCCTGAATCAAACGCCTCCTGCACCGAATATTGAACTAGCGGTTTATCAAGCAATGGAATCATTTCTTTTGATAAAGTTTTCGACAAAGGCAAGAATCTTGTACCAAGTCCAGCCACAGGAAATATAGATTTCTTAACGTCTAGCTTCATTTTTTTATTTTTTTAAATTAATTCTTCTTTTCTTTTCGCAAGAAAGCTGGGATGTCAAACATTTTTTCCTTGCTATCCTCTTGCTCTCTCTGCAATCTTTCTAATTCTTTGGCCTGAAGAGCATTTCTCCTCACTTCTTTGCTCTCTTCTTCCGCCTGCTCTTTTTCCTTTGCTGAAACATCAGCGAGTTTAGATTCTTCTGTTTGCTGTTCTTTTTCTTGATTAGGTTTTTCCTTTTCACTCTTTACTGCATCTTTCTTTTCTTGGTTTTTCTTTTCGTCTCCTTCTTTCTTTTCTTCTTTCGCTTTAATGCTTTTTTTCTTTTCAACTTCCAAATTCAAAACACCATCTTTTACTACAGGTTTAACATTTTTTTCTTGGTTTTTCTTCCTATCCCCCTGGGTATTCTTTCCATCGGCAATGGTTGCAAAAATAGTCACCCTTATTTCATTTCTTAACTTTTGGTTTTGGGACAATCCAAAAATTATTCTTGCATTAGGAACATGCTCGCTTATTTTCCCGCTTATTTGCGATAATGTTTGAAGTGACAAGTCTTTTGGTCCCTCAATATTGAAAATAATATTATCTGCATCTTCAAAATTGTAATCAAGAACCGGATTCTTTAGTATGCTTTTTGCAAAATCGTCCAGATTTTGACTTCCCTTTATTTTAATCATATCCAAATAGGCCATCTTTTTATTCCCTTCTAAGACGGTCCTGATATCAGCCCAATCCACATTTATTAAACCTGGATTATAAATAGTTTTGAACAGCCCTTCAAACGAATTGGAAAGGTTGCTGTTCAACAATCCTAATGCATCAGAAAAAGACAATTCTTCCTTACTTAGAGAAAATATCTTTTCGTTGGGCAAAACCATATATGCGTTGATATATTCCTTTAGCTTTTCAAGAGCATTATTTGAATAATCCATTTTTTTCTTTCCCTCAAAAGAAAAAGGTAAAGTGAAGATGCTAAAAGTAGATAGCTTTAAATCATTAGCTATTTTTGCAAAAACAGGGGTAGCTCCGGTGCCAGTTCCGCCCCCAAAAGAAGAGATTATTATATATAGATCCTTGCCATCAGAAAACAATGTTTTAATTCTTTCCATATCTTCGCGAGCAGCCCGCTCTCCAACAGAAATATCACTTCCACAACCAAGTCCATTCGTGATTTTTGACCCAAAAGAAAAAACCTTCAAATTCTTAGAAATAGATTTCAATGCCTGAGTATCAGTGTTAGCGGCAACAAATTCTATTTTTTGAGAAGAAAAATCCTTGAGCTTTTTAGACAATTCAAAAACTATATTACTTCCACCTCCCCCGATCCCGATTATTTTTATTTTTACCTTGCGTGTAGATATCTCACCGTCATCATCATGCTTTGCAACTCTAGTTTTTTTTACTGCCAAATTTTCTCTCCCAATAATCTTCGCACCTTTAATAGCAGACAATGCATTATCTTTTTTCTTTTCAGTTCCTTTTTTCTTAGCTACCTTGCTAGGTTGGATAATCTTTTTTTTATTTGTTTGCTTTTTCGTTGTCATTTTTTTAAGCTAATTTTATATCGTAATTTTCCTCTTATCTTAAAACGTCTTAACTCTTTCGCCCTCTCAACACTTCTAAAATTAACCCTATCATAATAAACATTGCCGTTATTGTAAATAACCCGTTTTTAAGCCAAATTTTAGCCATTTGACATTTTTCTTGTCTTATTTTCTTAAGATATTTTTAATATCCTCAAATTTTGCACTATCTATCTTCTCGGCGCTGATCAAGGATTTTGCAAAATTCAAAGCGTCTCCCTCCTTTCTTGGCAGTAAGTGCAAATGGAAATGAAAAACGGTTTGTTCGGCAGTTTCTCCATTAGACTGGAATAGATTGACTCCTTCGGCCCCGAAATCAGCTTTCATTTTTATTGCCATATCTTTTGCAACCAAGATCAATTCTTTAAGATACTCATTATCTATCTCAAATATATTGGCGAAATGTTTTTTAGGAATGACTAAAGTATGCCCAGGAACCGCTGGATTTATATCTAAAAAAGCTAAGACCTTGTCATTTTCAAAAACTTTATGGCAAGGAATCTCCCCTGACGCTATTTTGCAAAAAATACAATTTTCCATATCTAAATTTAATATACTCTTTATATTTAATATAACATAAATACAAAAAATCAAAAAACTCTATCTTTCATCAATATATTCTGATAGAAACTCTACCAATATATTATAAAAAGATACCATTTGCTTGATATCAACCCATTCATTCTTAGTATGCTTATTATCACATTTCAAGCTATTAACAATAATGGGAATACCTAATTGCGAAAAATATCTTGCGTCCGAAGCTCCTTCAACCCTAGAGTACTCTACTTTTGCTCGTAATTCTCCCTCGGTAATTTTTTTAAAATTCTCAATAAAATCAATCGGCTCTTGAACACAAGCATATCCCATATTTAAAACCTTGAAATTGCTTGTGATTGATTTTATGGTGTTGAATATCTTTTCCGTTTCATAATTATTTACGGTTCTGATATCAAAATACGCCTCGGCATAATTAGGAACTTTATTAATAACATCGCCACCTTGTATTTTTCCCAGATTTAAAGTATTTTTCCATTCTCCTGCACTGCAATCGGGAATCACCTTTTTTATTCTTTGATATATGTCAATTATTTTATCAATCGCATTCTCTCCTAAAAATGGACGCGACCCATGGGCAGATTTTCCTTTAGTCCACACCTTGCAATGGAAAACTCCTTTTTGATCAAGAACTATTGATTTTAAATTTTTGTCTCCGTCAGGAATAATAGCAAATTTTGATCTATGCCTTTTTAATAATTTTTTAACTCCATTATTTCCTCCAACCTCTTCGTCAGTCGTCAGCATTAATCCGACTGATGGTTTCTTTTTTTTCAGGGAAAAATATTTCATTGTTTCTATCATAACTGCGCAAGCAGCTTTCATGTCCCCCGCCCCCCTTCCATAAATTTTACTGCTCGTAACTTTTGGCTCAAATTGCCTTTCTTCTGCAGGAACAACATCTAAATGTCCATTTAAAAAAATATAAGGGTTTCTTTCTCTATGCAAAGTAATCACTACCGATGGTGATTTACTTGACTTGTATTCCCTTATATACACCTTATATCCATCAAATTCTTTCTTCACATATTCGATTATTTTTTCCCTTTCCTCTAAATTGTTCTCTGTTGATTTAAATCTTATCAAATTAGAAGTAAGTTCTATTAATTTTTTTTCCATAAGTTAGATTTAAAAAATTATGGGAAAGAACGAAATCCATCGATCTTTCCCAATTATACCACAGGACCAAAAATAGAATCAGTGGCCCCATGAATTTTAAAACTAGGTCGGATATTATAGCATCCACCGATGTACTCATATCTTCTTTCTTCCATATTATATCCAAAGTAGATGCGATAAATCATATATCCACCATCCACCCTCATCGGCTCAATGAAATCTTGAAGATACATTTCCCCTTCCCGTTCAATCGTTTCCAATATCCTTTTTCTGGATGAAATTCCGTATCCAGACTTAAACTTTTTTTCTGGATGCCAAATCTCGAGGTTCTGACATTTTGAGCCATGCGAAGGCTTAAGACAAAACGGATTTTTCCACACACCATTCTCTGAAAAGGTTTCCGGGGTTACAGACGCCCATAATCCCATACCAACTCCGTATTGTTTGTTGCCTTCATTTACTATAGTACTTACAGAATGAGGCTGAAAGCAATGGAATTCACCTTCTTCCGGTTCTGCGCGCACCAATACAAGCGAACCGTTTCCTCCATATGGAGGAATCCAATCCAAATCATCGGTATACTTTCTTCTGTGAGAAATAACTGCTTCAAAGCTAGGCCAAGTCTTTTTAACCTGCCTCAGTTTTTGTTCGAAAACTGGATTGAATGTCGATACGATTCCTGCTCCACATGGCCTTTCTTCCACCTCGTAAATTCTTAATTTTTCATTTTGATCAACGATACAATCCAATCTGATTAAAATAGAATGAACTCCGTGTGTATTAAAAATCCATGTTGGCTCAGGAACAAAGTGTATAACCCATTTTTCAATGGCGCTGTAGCACTGCTCAAGAACTTCACCCGAAAGAGCAATGATCTCTTCGGATCTTCCAAAATTCCACTCTTCTTGCATTTTTAATCTCCTAGTTTTTTCAAAGAACTAAAAAAGCTGGCCTCTTAAGAACCAGCTTTGGGTTATAGAAAATATTTACTCATTGTCTACAATCCAAAACTGGCCGAATAAAAATCCAGAACAAGACAATAAACAAGCTATAAAATTTTTTGATATTATTTGATTTCATATTTTACCCAAAAAAAACAGGCTCTTGCGAGCCAGTTTTGATTTTATAGAAGCGTTAAATTCTTTACCTACATATCAAAAGATGACTCGCGATTTTGAGCCCAAAACAACAAAATATAAATGTTATTGATATGTAAATTATTCATACGCTTAAACCTTACCAAAATTACTTTTTTTCGTCAAATTTCTCAAGCCACTTTTTGATTGCACTGGCAGTACTTAAAGGACTTTCGGCTACTACTATGTGCCCCTCGCCTTTCATCACTATCAATTCAGATTTTTTAATATGCCCTACCAAATCAACAACAGAGTTCAATGGGGCTATTTCATCTCTTTCTCCTGCAATTACCAATGTTTCTATCTTTACTTTTTCTCCCAAAGAAACAAGATTTGAAGAATAAAATTCCTCAAACAATTCTATTGTCGCCTTTGGGTCAAGGCGATTAAATTCTTTTACATCATTGGCTATTAAAAATTGTCTTCTCTTTTTGCTTGAAGTTTTAAAAACTATCATATGTCCTGCCGTTCTATAAACGGGATTTGCCAGCCATTTTTTCTGCAAGCCTTTGGGTAAATATTCTGCCACTTTGTAATTAAGAGAAGCTATTCTGGCTATCATCCCCTCAACCCTTGTTACCGGAGTTATCAGTACCAATTTTTTAACTTTGTTCTTATAGCAACTGCTAAAATACAAACCCACTCGTGCTCCGAATGAATGACCGGTCAAAATAATCTCTTTTAGTTTTAATTTTCCTAAAAATTCATCTAGCCATTTAGCATATGTTTCCAGGCCATGTTTACCATTAAAAGGTTGCGACTCTCCGCAAGCGGGAAAATCAGGGAGTATCAGTCTGTAATCCAAAAAAGCATTTGCCATATCGATAAGCCCGCTATGACTTCCAGGAAATCCATGTAAAAAAACAATCACTTCTTTTTTAGAAGGATTTTTCTCCCAGTAAACAACTTCTTTTCCATTAATTTCTGTTTTCTTTTTTTGGAATCTCATTTCTATATATGGATATTATATCTTAAAGTTATAAACAAAAACAGGCTATTGCCTTATTTTTGTTTTAATTGGGTATCAGTTACTAGCTTTTCTTTCTTGGGAAAATCTTTATCAAAATCTTCCAATTCTTTTTCATCTGTCTTAAAAACCGGGTCTTCAAAAAATTTTCCTCTTATTCCCGCCAATCCTCCTTTCTGTAATTCCAAAACCATAAAAGCTTCAAAATTATCTCCAGTAGAAGTTTTTATTCCATATTCCTCCGTATTTTTAAATCCAAAACGGTGATAATAGTCAGGGTTTCCAAATATCACAATAGCTATATATCCCAAATTCTTAGCCTTTGCTATAGACTCCCGCATAAGCATAGAGCCTATGCCCAATTTTTGGACAGCTGGCAAAACCGCAATTGGGCCCATACATATCACTTCAAAATCTTCTCCTTTTTCGCTTACGATTTTTGCTTTTGTGTAAACAATATTTCCAACAACTTTTTCACTGTCGCAAGCAACCATATCAAGCGCCGAAACAAATGCAGGAGCATATCGCATTTTGTGCAATATGAAATGCTCGTCGCATCCCGGCTTATACACATTCCAAAAAGCCTCCCTTGTCAGATTTTCCACATCCCTATAATCACCTTCTCTCTCATTTCTTATTATTATATTCATATATTTTTACCTTTAACACTATTCAGGAAGCCACACAATCGGTTCTTTATTATGTGCTTTTAAGTATTCGTTTGTTTTGCTAAAATGCTTGCATCCAAAAAATCCATCATAAGCCGAAAAAGGCGAAGGATGTACAGCTTCTAGTATCAAATGTTTTGTTCCATCAATCAATACTTTCTTTTCCTTTGCATATCTTCCCCAAAGAATAAAAACTACATTTTCTTTTTTTTCAGAAATAGTACGAATAACCGCATTGGTAAATTCTTCCCACCCTTTATGCTGGTGCGATCCTGCTTCTCCCTTGCGCACTGTAAGTGTTGCATTTAATAGCAATACTCCGTATTTTGCCCAATGTTCTAAATTGCCATGATTAGGAATTTTGCCACCAACATCACTAGCGATTTCTTGATAAATATTCCGTAGCGATGGAGGCACAGCAATATTTTCTGGAACAGAAAAACAAAGCCCATGAGCCTGTCCCGTGCCGTGATACGGATCTTGCCCCAAAACAACCACCGAAACTTTATCAAATGGACACAGCTCAAACGCATTAAAAATAAATTTTGGCGGCGGATAAACAGTGGCTATTTTGTATTCGCTTTTTACAAATTCTGTTAGATCACGAAAATATTCTTTTTCAAACTCCTCCTGCAACGCCGCTTTCCATGATGGTTCAATTCGCACATCCATATTTTTATTCTTACTTTTTCTATTATTACCAAAATCTTAACACATTTAAAAACAAGAAAAAATTCGTTTATTTTATAGCCAAGGCAGGTAAAACTCCCAAGATAATAACAATTATTATGAAAAATCCGTCTTTGATAATTCTTGATTTAATCTTTGTTCTATCATCCATAATTTCCATATAGGAATAAACAATGGGATTAATGATGTTAATCAAAAAGAAAAGTATGCTCACTTTGATATTTACCAGATAGGCTATTGTTATTCCAACAGAGTTAATCAAAAAACTATAGGCTAAAATAAACATTATAAAGCCGTAAACATGCCATTCTTTTTCCCTCTTTTCTGAATAAGCAAGTCTTTGTCTGGCAAAAATAGAACTCATCATTAAGGGAATAGCTGCCGTTAATTGAAATGCTATTATAATATTATCTCTCAAAACTTGAGCATTGGTAGCGACAAGAAAAGTAAAAACGGTAAATAACACCCCTAGCAACCAAAGATTAACATTTAACTTATCAACTGCTGATTTTTTAATTATTTCTTTTTTCTCTTTCATATTTTATAAATTAATGAGAATTCTAAAAATGTTTATACTGGCTTCATACTATACTCAAAAAATCAGAAAATCAAGATTTAAATTTCTCACCTTTTTTACATTATATGTTGCGGATTCGACATCGAATAAATTTCTGCTGAAATTTTTCTCCGTCCCGACTCGGGCTCAGTCACCTTCGCATAGGTTCTTGCTAGAACCTGTTCAGGCTGGCTCGCTTTCAGTCAAAGCTCCGCC
>Ga0172381_10001027_pt1 | contig 34619 bp, 48 predicted proteins | sample Leawel6488metaG_FD_119754 | JGI IMG/M metagenome (GOLD analysis project Ga0172381, IMG submission 119754) | Leachate microbial communities from a municipal landfill in Southern Ontario, Canada - Leachate well 64-88 metaG | ecosystem: Engineered > Solid waste > Landfill > Unclassified | place... | reverse complement strand
AGTAGAATATTACTACCGCACAATAGTCTTGTCAAGTAGATCTTTTGATATCGTTATCTTGCCGTTTTTGCTCTCGGTTAATAATTTGATATATTCTTTGTGAAGTTATCTGATATTTAGACACTAAGTCCACAATGGAAAACTTTTTGGAGTTGTAATCTTTTACAAGTGAAGCATTACGGGTTGTTTGTTCAGGACTTGGTTTACCAATAGCTACAGCGTTTTTATTTTTGGGTTTCATATTTAAATAACTTAACAATAATGCGGATAATTTTCCATCATCCCGCCACATCTCGGACAGACAACCAATTTACTTCCATTCCATTTCTGTGGTTCTTCTTCTCTTGTGCTTCGACAATTACAACTAGACATCCAAGGTGCATTTACTTTTCTACACCTGGGACATTCCCATCCTTTATCTATTACTGTAGGTTTATTTTTGTTGATATTCATATTCTTCTTTCCTCCAATACTTTCCACTATAAGAACATTTTTTACATACTTGATATTTAGCGTGTGTTAATTTTTTACAACCTATACATCTTTTCCTATTGGATTTATTTTTCATTTTTTAGTCACCTTTACAGTTGAGTATTTGTTTCAACGTGTGTTCAACTTTTACTAGTTCTTTCGCGTATTCCATAGTTTTATCGATATCTTTATAAGCACCTGGAATTTCGTCAACTAAAACATTAGATTTTCTATACTCGATTCCTTCCATTGCTTTATCTAAGTCCTTCATGTCAAACAGTTCTCTAGCTTTGTTTCTTGACATTCTCCTACCGGCTCCGTGAGGTGCAGATTTAAAACTTTCAATATTTCCAAGTCCAGATACAATATAACTTCTAGTACCCATAGAACCTGGTATCATTGCCTTTTTACCTTCACTTGCTTCAATTGCTCCTTTGCGTGTAATCCACACGTTATGTCCCATGTGATTTTCTAGCTGAGTAAAGTTGTGATGACAGTTTATTCTTTCGACTTCAAATTCTTTTTGATGTCCATTTTCACCGTAAACTTGATGACTTATATCTTTTAAAACTCTGTCCATCATTTCATCACGGTTTAGTTTTGCAAACTTCTGTGACCATGACAAATCCTTCATATAATTACTAAATTGTTCAGAGTGTATTGGTAAATATGCTAAATCTCTATTGGGCAATTCTACAAACATTTTTTCACAAAGTTCCTGAGCTTGTTTAATGTAACTCATTCCAACTTTATTACCCACACCTCTTGATCCAGAATGAAGTGTCACCCAGACAGTTTCTTCTTCGTCCAAACAGATTTCTATAAAATGGTTACCACCGCCTAAAGTACCAAGTTGTTCTCTCCAATTTCCCGACACCTTGTCTGTATAAGGAGTAGCCTCTAATTCTTCAATCCTTTCCTGTGCAGATTCCGTGATTTCTCTGTTATATTTGCCAGCACTCATTGGGATACTTCTTTCAATCGACATTCTTAATTTAACTAAATCTCCCAACTGTTCTTTTTTAAGATTTGTCTTAACTGCAATCATTCCACAACCAATATCAACACCAACCGCAGCTGGAATTATTGCTCCGTCTGTTGCCATAACAGTACCAACCGTTGCTCCCATACCATAATGACAGTCTGGCATTACAGCAATATGATGAAATATAAATGGCATAGAAGCAGTTTCTTTTATTTGCTCTTGGGCTTCTAGTTCGATTTCTTCCCAAGGTATAAATGTTTTTATTTTGTCTTTCATAATACTACCACCAGCTTACATTCAAACAACACTATTGTCAATAACATTCTTGTACTTTTTAACGCGTGTATTGCTACTTTGGCATTTTAAACACTTAATTTGGTTGCTTGTATTTGGTAAAAACCATTCTTTACAGTAAAAACACTTATTTAATGTTAGATATCTTTTTTTCATTTTTTGTTTAAAAAATCTAAATCCTTTTCAATTAAGCACCTAATATAATTTGCACTAGAACCGTATTCCATTATTTTCCTTTCAAGATATGGTTTTATCCTTTTGTCAAAAGTAATGTTAGTTGGCTGTATTATAAAAGTAGGCCATGGTCCATATATTCGTTTTGTCATTTTATTTCCACTCATTAAATAATGCTTCCAATTGTTCTAGTGTTATGTAGTAATCATTATTTTCTCCAACTGTCTGGTTATTGTTACGGGCAATCCCGACGGCTTTAGCGTAAATTTGTATTAATGTTGCAATTAAAAATTGTTTCATTTCTTCTCCTCTTTTATCTTTTTTTTGTGCCGTCTTTCATTTTCTACTTTGACCTGACAATTAGTACAGTATTTGCGTTTTCTAAAAGATAAATACTTTTCGCCGCATAATATACAAATACCTTGTGTATCACGGTGGTTGTTTATAGTTCTTCTCATTTAATAAGTTTAGTTATTGCGTCTTTTACTTCTTTAATTGCTTGGTTGTAACCGTAAAATTTATTTGTTAGTTGTTCATTCCAGTCGTCAATGTTCTTTTTCTTCGGCATTACCTTGAGTAATTCTTTGGAAATGAGAGAGAGAATTTTATCGGTTGCCTTCTCATAATCGGAGTGCAAATTTATGCTTCCCCATACATACTTTTTAATTATTTTTTCTATTTTCTTTCTTAAATTACTTTTCATATTTCTCCTTTAAGATAACCCCAAAATTATAACTACCGTCTTCAAACTCAAAACCAACAATCTGATGTTTTTTGTTACATAAAGTTAGAAACTCTTTGAAATCTTTTGGCAATCTGTAATAAGCAATACCACTACTTTCTGTCACTGCTAATTCAACGTCTATAGTTGTTATCTTCTTTTTCATTTATTAAATATCTCCTCAGCTATTTCAGCTTGTGTTTTGGCGGATATATTTTTCTTTAATTGTTGTTTTAACTTCAAATACAAAGACTGATCCGCACGGTATCTCCACCATTCATTGCTACTTTTAGGTGGTATGTTATCTTTCCACTTAACAATAAGCTGGTTTATCTTTAAAAGTATTTCTTGTTTATTCATATATATTTTTAACGAACCCCCCTCCCCCTACTGTACCCATACCGCTTTCTACCTTACTGTCTTTACTAGCTCTCTAATTCTTCTGTTACAAGTATCATCCTAAGCGGAGAACTTTTAAAAAAATTCTCCATTCCGCTTGAGGTAAACTTATTGGTTATTCTTAATCATATTAAATTTAATTGTTCTTTATGTACGGACGTACTTACTTTCCACATCGTCCAGTTTGTATATCCTTTCCAATAAAAGTTTGCTATTGGTCTTGCGTGTGAAGTTTTGCGTGTAGTTTGAAGATATCCTACTTTTTCGAAATCCGTTCTATTAAAAACTGCTCCATAAACTCTAGGGTCTACATTATCTGGGGTTGTAATTTGTTCGCGCACTTGGTCGATATTAACATAACCTTCGTGTTCTTTGGCTATCCTAACAGCGATCCAACGACAATTCTGAAGAAATTCTAAACGTGTTTTTTCGAATAGGTCTAGCGCTTGTTGTTTTGAAGTAGTATTATTGAACATAATTCTATTTGACTAGAACTAGATTAAGCCCTCGAAAACAATTTGTCAACGGGGGCTTTTTCTTTGATTTGACAATTGTCTTCGAATATTTCATAGTATAAGAACGTTAACTTGTCGTAGTTGTAATAGATGAAAACTCGTTGATAGTAAAACACCGGATCGGTTTCCAGTTTACCGCCGGTGTTTTTTTTGGTATGGGTATATCTGGAGCCTATCTCTTCTTGTTTAAGTTACTAATAAGTCTTTCTTCTTCATCGAAATGGGGTAGTTTGGGGTCAAGTCGTCTTACTTCGGCTTCTAAGTCTTTTCTCAACAACTCTGCTTCTGTTGGACGCGTTGAAGAAGTAGCAACAAAATCATCAGTCAAGTTACTAAGATGATTTAACTCGGCTTTTCTAACCAACGCATTTGCTAAATTAATTATTCTTTCTCCAGACATGGTTAATTTCCTCTTTTCCTTAAAAAATCCAATAACACGTTTATTATGTATAAAACCATTGAACCTAATACAAAGTTACTTGGTACAAAATCTGTTACCGCAAATCCTAGGTCTACTATTTGTGTAGCAACAAAACCAAGATAAATAATTCCCACTGGTGCAAAGAAGTCTAAGGTATTACTTAACCATTTATTAAAGTCAACTGTTTTTAATCCTAACTTCATTTTAATTCACCTACCTTATGCGTAAAAGCAAAGCTATTCCTAATAATATAAATGATATAAGTTCCATTGAATGTGCTATACGGTCCATTTTACTCTTCGGTCTTTCAAACAAATAAATACGGGCTGAGTCAAAAAACTTCTCAATAGCCCTCTCCACAGGAAATTTTGGTTTTCTTCCCATCTATCCCAATTTTTTAGCTAGTGCATAAAACCACTGGGCCAAACTGTTGGAAAATTGGGGTTCACCTGAAGCTAGTTGTGTCTGGAGCTTTTCAATCTTTTTAAAATCTTCAACTCTATTTCTTGTAAGTGTTTGAATTTCCCCTTCCTGTTCAAGTAATCTATCAGTAAGTTTCTTGATACTTTCAGCTTGTTTATCAACCGTTTTTTTAAGTCCCTCATAGTCTTTAGCTTTACCAAGTGTTTCTCTAAACCACCCTTCAAAGTTATCAGAGTTTTGTCCGTTTTCAACTACTAAGTCTTTCAACCATTTTGGCATATCTTCTGGTTGTATTATAACATTTTCTTCTAGTATTGGTTCAAGCCAACCAACAATATTTGAATAATCATGTGCTTGTAGGTGTGCTTGTCTACCATTCCAATTTTGTTCAAATCCCGTCCAAGCATTTACGTCACCTGAAATAAAGATAGATATATGTCCATATCCGCCACCTACACTTGTATTCCAAATAGGAATACATCCCTTAAAAGGAATATTAGTTGGGGTGTTTTGTACTTTTTTAAATAAAGTTGGTAGTGGAGAGGGAAAGTTTGTCCAATAGCCGTAGGCACTATTAGAGCCACTAGGAGGGGCATTTATACCAAACACCTCATGGATGTATAGTTTGCAGATGCTAAGGCATTCTCCGTTGAAACTGGAGTCTGTGGGATAACCTTTGGTCTTATCCTTGTACTTAGTTACAAAGTCATCAATCTTTTTAAATAATTCGTCTTTGGTCATTTGTTAACTTCGGCTGAGTGGTTGTCGAGCGATTCTTCCAACTCATCCATTCTGTCTGAAATATTTTCAAATTTAAGTGTAAACCAATCTTGTGAAGGATATTGACTAACTTTAGCTTCAATATTATTTAGTCTTACATTAAAAGCACCCCACCCCAAAATTATCGCTGCTGCAATAATAGCTAACTGTAGTCCATTTTGTTTTAACCAATCTTGCATAATTAATATTTAAGGGTCATTTGTCATAATTTAATTTTACTTACTTTAATCTTTGGTATTTTTGGCATTTTGGAAATTTAAGTTTCGGATACTTCAATTTTAGAATTGGTTGTTTTTTCTTTGTCATCGTTATATTTTACCTTGTTTCTTCAATAGAATTAGTTGTTTTTTAACATCGTCGGTTATTATTCCTAAACCAGTATATCTTTTAATCAAAGCGTTTTTCTCTTCAGGTGTATTTAATTTGTTTAGTTCTTTTATTATAGCCATTGATCTGTCACCTGATGCAACACTTTTGCTTTTAAGTGTTTTTTCCTCTGGTGTGACTTGTCTTTTTTCATCTTTGGCAACTTGTAGTAATTTATCATATAAATCTTTATTAGTAGATTTAATTCTTTGAACTGTAGCATTAGCTTCTTGTGCTGGCATAGACTGAAGTTGCTTGTAAAAAGTTTCGGCATTATATGTAGCCGTACTTCCTAGTGGTTTTTGTCCAAATACTTTTTCTGAGATTGTTTCAGCTATACCTTGTACTGGTCTTATTTGTGAAGTTTTTTGGCCAACAGGATTAACACCTTCGACGTATTCTGATTTTCCGTATGTTTGCGAACCTACGCCAAATATTCCAGGTAGTGCCATTACCAACCCCTGACCAATAGAATCTTTGTCTTTGGCTATGTCGTAAATATCTTGCAAAGCCATAGGAATAAATCTATTTATAACTTCAGTAGGAATATTAACTGGTTCTCCAACACCTGTTTGTCCAGTCATTAAAGCTGTAATAAAAGACGCAACGGGTGCTTCTTTTGCCTCAAAAAATCTTACTAAGATATCTTTCCTTGTAAGAGGCTTATATCCTTCACCCAAAGTAATTGTTTTACCCGTAGTTGAACTAATTACTTTTCCAGTAAGTAGTTGTGATGCTAATCTTATATATTGCTGAAATCCTCCTAAAACGTCATATCTGGTATTGCCTACTTTAATCTTTCCAAAGTCTGCATTTCTTGGATCAGTTTGAACCTCTGCTCCACCCAAACTGGCAAGTCCAAGTACGGTCATTGCTGTACCACCAAAGGTAAGTAACGACTTTAACGCCTCTTTTCTTACAAACGGATCGTAGTTTACATAGGTCACAGGGTTAAGTAAGTTAATACGTGATGCCATAAGCCTTGGTGAAAAAAGCGTTGCATTTAAAATAGGTGCGGCTTTTTGCATTGTTTTACCTAGGTTGCCTCTACCTGTGGCTGAGTTTACAAAACTAGATATGTCATCTAGTCGTTTTCCCTCAATCTTAAGTCCTTGTTTTTTGGCGGTATTTACAAGATCGTCAAACACATCAGCTCTTAATTTGTTGAGAAAACCTGAATAAGCTCTATTTGATCCTTTTGCTATGGTTCCAAACACAGGTATTTTTTCTGCAAGATTGGACATAAACGACTCTTCTCTATTCAGAAGTTGTGGTGACATGTCTGTCAATGCTAATTTACTTTCTCTCATTAACTGGTAGTTAGGTCTGGACTTGATGTTGTCCATTAATCCAACATAGGATTTTTCACTAAAAGCATACTTAAACATATCTTTAAACGCCGGAACCCATTGTTTGGGACGACCAATCAAAAATATACCTTGTCTCATTGGTGCTGATAAATCTGCTGTGGACATTACTGCTCTGGGAAGATTAAGAGCATTCTGAATCCCTGACCACAATCTGGACATAAACGGCCTTTTGTTTAGTATGGCTTGTATCATGTCTGGTGGAAATACTTCACTTAAAAGTTTTATTTCTCCTTTTGTTGGAACTTGTCCACCCTCTGCACCTAGAAGTTTTTTGAGAGCGCCTTGTCCTGTAACTTTTTCACCAAGTGTTAAATTACTTTTTTCTATTTGGTTAAACAAATAGTCAATATCACTTTGCTGTAAGTTTTGTCTTATTCTTTGAAATTCAACCTTTGGTAGTTCACCTTTTAACGCACCCAATTTCTTGTAAAATCCAGCTTCTCCTTCCATTCTTTGTCCTATACCTGCAATTTTGCCAAAACGTCTTGATCTTTCAGCACTATATAAAGCCTCTTGTTGTGATCTTATAGGTTTAGCTTCTGTTAAAAGTTGCGTTATCTTCTTAATAGGGTCTATACTTTCAGATGATGGAATATTTGAATCGCCACCACCTACTAATTGCTTTCCTTGTAATTGTCCTGGGATTTGTGATTGTTTGGTGGTTGGGTCAACCTGTTGAGTTAATTTACGACTCATCGGCTCCGCCACTTGATTGTTCAATGACTGAGTGTCACTAACTCCTTTAGGTACAGACAATGGCTGTTGTGCGACGTTGGGACGATAAATATATTGTCCACCAAGAGATTCAGTCTTGTCATCAAGAATATCGCTTAATTTAACCTTTTTGCTCACAACATTACCTTCTCCTGTATAGGTTTTCGCCAGCTCGTAGTCTGTCGTAATAAAATCACCAGAATTTATCTTCGTCTGACCCTTAGGGACTCCCCGATAAATCGTAATTGTTTCATTAGGAGATTTGCCCAGGGTCTTATCAAGTGTCGTGATGTTTTCTCCAAGTTTCATGTTCATTCTTGATTGAGGATTGTATTCTGTATTTACGGTTCCTGTTGGATTAAGGTTGGAAAGAGTCGCTGTTTTGGGTGTAGCGTTTTTATTAAACCAGTCTTTAATGGCCTCTTGGCTCTTGATTCCCTGTTCTCTAAGTAGTTCTCTGCCATTTTTGCTGTACAAAAAGAATTCGTCAGCATCCTGGTATTTAGAGGCTTCGTCGTACAATCCAGCTTTATTAGGTGTGGTTAAGGATGGCTGTTGTGCGACGTTGATTTGTCCTTTTGTCTTAATTATAGACGGGTCAAAAATAGTGATATTATCTCCCACTTGCACCCCATCATAGCCTTGCCTGATTAAGTCTTCCGTTTTCAGCCTGTAAGCATCTGCATCTGTTGCTTTGAATAATTTAATGTCTTTTGGCAAATAAGACTCAACTACATCACCAAACCCCTTAGCATTTGCTTTGTTAGTTGTTAAATATGTTCCCTCACCAAAAGCAGGAACACCAGTCTTGATTGGCATTTTCTTAAAACCTTCTTTGTTCACCTTGTCCGCAACATCTGTTCCATGATAAAAAGGTTTTTTTACGTCGTACAATCCAGCTTGTGCGTCCCCTACTCCTTTAGGTTGGGTTAATGGATAACCATTTTTAAGCCAATATTTGCCCGCTTCTGGAGAGCTACTAATATTAGCAATCTCTTTCCCTGTTGATTTCTGTTGCAAAATTTCTTTCCATCCCCCTTCATATTTAACTGTCTTTTTAATTAAGTCTGATGGTAATATTACTTCTCCCTCTACTCCTTTAGGTTGGGTTATTTGGTCTTTTACTTTTGCATAATCTTCAACTGATAATTCGTTTATATCTTTGGTTGTCATACCTGGTTGAATTTGTTTAATTTTGTATTCCCACATAGGCATTTTTATTCTTTTGCCGTTTTTATCTAGTTTCATAGTAGTTACTTGTGTAGTCCACTTTCTTGCAACTTCGTTAAGTGCGTTACTAACAGCTTGTCTTGATTCTTTGTTTATAGCTGTATTCCAAGTACCCTGTGCACCCGCAAAAGCTAGATTAGTTACTATGTTTCCAGGAAGTGCTAAAAGCCAATCTTGCATAAATGATTTCTGACTATCACCATCTAATCTATCTAAGAAAGTAAAAGCGGTATTTTCCGCCGGAACTTCTGCCAAAGCCCTTGTAAATACTTGCTTAAATCCTTGTGCAACCTGTCCTGACTTAAAAGGTGCTGTTAATGCGTTACCAACTAAATTAGGTGCAATTTTACTTAACACTTTGTCAGTTAGTGCGTTGGTAATTGCTAAAGTCCAAGAATTTTCTACTCCGCTTTGAATATACTTAGTTGCTTGTTCTTTTGTAGGTAATCCACCACCTGTAAGTAACTGTGATCCTGTACCCATACCAAGTCCCAATCCTCCACCCGTTACGGCTCTACCGCCAACACCTTTAAATCCACCTTTGGTAAGTAATTTACCTCCATAGTACAAAGAACCAGCACCCGCCATGAATTGCCCTGTTCCTTTAAGTATTTGTGCTGCGTCTTTGTTTTGTACTCCCGACTTTATGTTTTGTGAGCCTGTTTGTGACCATTGAAGCGGATATATAGCAGTACCTAATAATTTAGATGATGTGCCTGCTACAAACCTAGTAATATCATCAAGCGGTCCTGGTGTATTTGGTCTATTGGATATATTGGATGTGTATTTAGATAACATATCAGCACTATTAACAGCGTGTTTAATTGCTGTTGGAGAAAACGGAGTTGTTCCAAATTTATTCTGTGATGCTCTGTCGGCTACTTGGTTTAAATAAGGACTTGAAGCAACTTTTGCTTTAAACTGCGGAATAGTGTTTTGTACAAAGTTACTTTGTTTTGTATATTGAGGTAACGCCTTGGCTTGAGATATTAAATTAGAGCCAAACCTTTTGAGGAGATCTCTAGCTTCTTGTATTTTGGATGCCATTTCATTTTAGAAATTTAATTCTTCGTCTTCATCGTTTTTATAAGAACTTACTTTTCCTGTCATTTGTCCTGTGGCATCTACACTTAAACTCGGTGCAAAGTTAAACCCTGTCGGTGAAAACTGCTCATTAAACACATTAGCTGTTGAAATTAACTTTTGTACATAGTTAGGATCTTGTGCAATCGGAGTAAGAGATGCTTGTTTCTCGGCAGCCCACTGTTGTAATGACTGTTGGAATTGTTGATATTGCTGTGTAAGGTTTGCAATAGTGTTTTGAGCGTTAGAGAATAGTTCTAATCTTTGCTGAGCCTTAGCGGTAGCAGCTTGGTTTCTAGCTGAGTTTATTTGGTTAATTCCTTGCATAAGGGAATTTTGTATTTCACTAAGTTTTACAGCCTTTTCGTTTTCAAGATTAGTCAATTTTTCGGAAAAATAGTTTTTAATTCTTCCCAACTCTTTAGTAGCATTGGTCCTCACTTCGTTTATAGATCCTGATACACCTGCAATCCTTCGTGCAGTTTCAACACCAAGTCTTTCAGCCAATGCTTCTGCTACAGAAGACGATGAAATTCCAAGCCCAGACAATTGTGCAATGTTTTGCTGTTGAGTTTGTCTAAACAAGTCCCTTGCCTCTTGCATTGCAGTTTTTCCCTGAGTTTCAGAAGTAGATAACTCACTTTGCACACCCTGTTCTTTTGTCGCTTGCTCTGCCCCTAGTTGAGTTTTAACTCCTGCATATTCATTACCAATTTGAGCCTCTCCAGTTCCTGCTTGGGATCTAAGAAGATTTTCTTGATCTCCCAATGCACCCATTGTGTTGTTGTATTCCTGGTCGATTATTGCTCCAAAATCATTTGTTTGTTGATTAAGTTGATCGTAGTTTGGTTGGTTACCAGTTGTTGGAGTTACACCATTTTGACCTACATTGTTATTATTACCTTGACCAGGAAAAACAACATTAGCTTGGGGAATATATTGATTTTGATCGTATGAATTTTGCTTATCTTCTTGAGTCCAGTTATTCTTACCCAAAGTTTGACCAGTTGATGCACTAACGGGTGCAACCAATTTTTCTGAAAGTCCCCAATCCTTTAATGGATTATTTAACGACCTACCTAAAATATCAATAGAAGAACCAACTTGTTGTATTGCCCTGTTAGTAAGATCAGTAAATATTGACATAGTATGATATTATAGGACTACATGAGAAATATTATTTCAAACATATTTATTTTTGTTGGTTGTGTGTACATCTTTTTGTTTATATATGCGTACAGTACTTTTTTATTTGATAAAACTTATGATACTGCTGCATTTTTTACTTTTTTTGCTCCCCTAAGTCTTATGCTTCCTGCTGCAATTATCTTTAAAATAATTCCTTACTTAAGAAATAAAACTTCATAAAAAAAGACGGTTTTTATGCCGTCCATTAGTTCTAAACTTTGAACTGGCTAATTATATATTACCTATACAACAAATTTCAATAGTTACATGAAATAAGCAAAATTACTTGTTCCACTACTGGGTAGTGTATAAGTAACTACTAATTTAGGGTCTGTTGTTGTCCCTACCGCATCTGCCGAAATTGTAACAACTTGACAAGTCAAACTATCTGCCCATGTTGGAGCAGTATTATCAATATCCCCAGACGACCTCATCCCAAACTTTGAAATTCCTCCCGCTATTACAGCAGCTAATCCACTAGCGTTAAGTGCAAAATCATTGTAGGCAGAGTTAGACCATGAAGTTACAGTAATATCTGTTGCAAAACGTGTACTTCCCCAGTTGGCTACTGCGTAATCACTCGCAACAACAGCAGTGTTACTCGCTAAACTTACCGAAGTAATGCCTATGGATTGAGAAAATTGATCTGTTTTAGATGAACCGTAGATAGAAAGAGTTGCCGCAGATATAGTAGAACCAGATGAAATAGAACTTGTGTCAAAAAGCATTGCGGATCTTACCATATCATTCCATTGATCGCCTACGTTGCCGGAAGCCAAGTTAACATACAAATTACCATCAGCGTCACCCGCAGTTATACCAGCCCCATCTCTTAATTGACTCCAGGTTCCCGCAGATTGCCTTCTGGCGTATCCATCAACAGATGTACTTTCGGGACTGGCATCAGGGTAAACTGTTAAAGAATCAAATCCTAGATTAAACTTTGGGTACCAAACCATATCCCACAAATGAAATAGATACCAAAGCGGTTTAAAAGCATAATAAAGTCTTTTACCAAACTTATCGTGGGTTCTAAACTCGGCTACATATTCGTTTTTCTTTTTGCCTTTCCAAAATATTGCATTAGGGAGTATTCCAATCAGTTTTTCTTTGGAATCAATACGAAGTATCTTTTTACCCAACCATGTATTAGCAAATCGCAATAATATAGCTTGGTGAGAATTGAACCATTGTTTGCTGAACATATTTAGTATGAGGAGGCTGTTACTGTTGCGTCAACACTGTTTCCTCCAAAATCATAATCCACACTCAACACATCGCCAGCATTGAAGTTCTTTGTAGATATTGAAGCCGTTGATACAAAAGTTCCATTAGCAATTAAAGGTCTTGTCCCTGCGTCAAATATTGAATTAAAGTTTTTGTTGATATCAAAGTAAATTGAAGGACTTGAAATAATTCCATTTAAAGTAACTGATACAAATTGCAATAACCCTGCCCTTGGTACTGCAACTGGTCTACCTAATCCTGTCGTTGCAAGAGAAGGCAAAGAAGGAATATACCAAGTAGGATTAAGTCCTATTCCACTAATTGAAGCTCCCGACACGTTTAAATGGGTAGTAATATTTAGTGGATCAGTCCCAGGAAACTGACCAACAATAGATGCCCCAGATGCATTTAGATGAGTGATGATTGTTGCGGTTGATATTATGTGTCCTCCTGTCGCGGTGTGTTCAGGATTTAAAGCATTGTACCAGTCTTCAAACATTGAAGAAGTAATTACAGCCTCGACTATTGCACCAGATGAGTGAGCCTGTTGAGTTGAACCGCCTTGCCCTCTTGTAATAGTTAATGTATTTGAAGTTACATCTGTTACCTTTACATATTCCCAAAGTGAGGATGTCTTAACCACACCTGAAGAGTCAACCCTGTCTATTACCAAGTAACAAGGATCTACTATCTTAGATGCATCAGATACGTCCATCGTAGCAGCAACGTCTGTTATACCACTTGCTAAAGTAGTAGATATATTTTCATCTAAACTAGGTTTTGGAAGATTTGCCGACATAATCAATAAAAAAACCGCATCTCTGCGGTTTGAACTATAAGTTTAACCACTTTTATTTTACAACCTTGCACAAGATTATTCAATTAAGTTGTATCCCACGAACTTGGAATAATTCCTTCACCAAGCTCTTGTGCCTGCAACTGAAAAGCCAATAATTCATAACGGTCGTTTGCGCCTGTTGTAGTAACTTCGACCTGAACAGTTCTACCAACTTTATTTAAGCGTGTTCTTTTAGCGAGATCACTACTTCCTTCAGCACTACCAGATCCTAAGGTGTTACCCCATTTAATAGTTCCCCATTTATCAAATCCCCAACCCACACCTGATGTGGAACCTGCTATTGTAAATGACTCAGCACTTGCAAAAGCACCATCTCTTGTTTCTAAGATTATATTCACAAAAGGAGAACCAAATACGTTTCTCCAGTTGGAATAAAGGTTTTTAACTTGTTTAAATCTAAACGGATTTTTAAAGGCTGTCTTTTTGGTTAGTAAAGTAGTTTGGATTTTTACACCCTTGTCGTTGGGATAAGCATTACTAAAGTGAGTTACAAAGCTATCATCTGTGTCACCCCATACAAGATTTTCTTTGTTGTCGGCATCATAATAAACTTCGTATATTGCTGGAATTGTTGGGTATGTATTTGGTCCCATCCAAGCAAGTCTTTCTCTATCATAAAATATTTCTTTGGTATTTTTTGTGTTTCCACCTGCAGGATAAGCTAAGCGGTATTTATTGTCTTGATATATAGCACAAGCCTGTTCAAGTTGCGAAGGTGTCAAAGTAGAAAATACAGGTCTTACTCTTGCTGATAACTCATTAGTTCTCAAAACGTTAAGATAATTAGCTTCATTACCAAGTGTAAAAACACCTTTCCTCGAAAGGAAAAACACATCATTTTCAACGTGTTTTATTGTTCTATGTGATACCGCGCCAACACCCCTAACTATCATTGAAACAGTTGGAATAACCAGAGAACCAGACGCTGCTAAGGTAACTTTCCAAATAGATCTTTCTTTGAATACGATTATTGCATCCTGAAATTCGATAAGTCCTTTCACTTCATCTCCGGCATCTTTGTCAATATCAACATATCCTCCACCATATCTCCAGTTAAATTTATCAACATTTGATCCTCCACCCGACCAAGATATTCGTGATGGAAATCCCTCAATATTTCCAAGAATAAGTTTGTCTCTGTGAGTTATTACATATTTAGCAATTGGACCTAGTGTGGTATCTGCGGCTGAAGGAAAAACTAACATACTTGGATCTGGAGTGCCAACATAGTCATATCTTAATGTTGATGCATCGACTGTTGTAATTAATCTTTCATCACCCTGGTCATATCCATACACTCCATAACCAGCAACAGATGAAGCTGGAGATGATGTAGTCCAGTTGAGTCGCAACGTCGTTGTTGTCAAGTCTTGTGGGGTATCTATAATTAAAGTACCTTCTGAAGCAATTGTTTCACCTACAGCGTTAAAAGCTGAAACTCTAAAAGATCTTGAGAAAGTACCTGATACACCTGATAAGTTTGTAACTGTTAATCCTGTTGGTCTTGATAATTGTGTAAATCCGTAAATTGAGACACCACCATATTTAGTTAAGTTATTAATTCCATTAGTAATATAAACATTATTATATATTTGAACCATTTCTGCGTTGTATCCCGAAGAAAACGAAGCACCATTAATAACTGAATATGAAGCACCGCTTTTTTTAACAAGCATTCCCCAGTCAGATATTGCCAATAACTCATTTACACCGGAAGCTCCTGATGCAAACAAAACTCCTTTTAAACCCCTTACTCTTTGTGATCCTGTAGCAACTGATGGTGCAGTTAAAAAATAATCTGCTGTACCTTCTCTTTTAGTAGGAACACCTTGACCTATAAGTTTTAAATTATCGGCTTGAGCTAATTCATTGTCTTTAATTTCAGTCTGTTTAAGAAGAGTGTTTAATCCACCACGAAATGTGTTCCAATCTAGTTGAAGAACTTTTGGTGCCTTGTAATTTGGTTCTCTAAAATCGAAGTTTGGCATGACATTTTATTAATCCCGACCTAAACGGAAACTGTATTTATCTTGTAACCAATTTGAAACACTTTTGTTTACGTTGGCTATACCTTTTGTGTTTTCGTTTTCAATCATTCTTGCAAGTATTTTGTCTGATTCAACTTTAGCTTCAGGAAACCTTCCATCTTCACGTCCTTTGTAAAGATAATATAAAGAGCGCTGTACTAGAAATGTCGGATCTGAAATATCCACTTTTTGTTCTGCAGACGCTAATGACTGAGGAGATTTCCAATATGTAAATTGAACCGAAGCACCTGATGCTAAAGTCTGTGCGTGAATATACATTACCTTGCCATCCCTGTCATTTCCTAATATATTTACAAATTTATCAGTATCTGTATAAATTGTATTTTTTGAAGGATCAACTACCGGAAACTCTGACAAAGATATCCCATCCCAAACAATTCTTGGGTAACTATCAATCTTTTTAAAGTCAGATGGTAATGCCAACGAAGCATTTCCTGTCGAGGTACTTATTACAGCATTATAAATACCTTTCAAAGAATCCCAATCGTTGCTTTCAGCCCAATCAATTAGTGACCGATTAATAATATTCAAACGAATATTCCAATCAGTTTCACCTTCAGTAGGTGGTGTACTAGATTGATCTATCTCTGATGCTATCTGAACTTCTATGTCATTTACAGACCATGCCATCTTTGTTTTGCGATTAAAATATGCCTATATGACCTTGGCGGTCAGTGGCACACTAGAATGCAGCACCTCCCACAATTGCGGCAGCTTTAAAAACAGGAATGTACCGTGTTTCCAATCCAACTTGTACTGGAATACAGTAATCTGAGTTTGCAACTGTCGTCAATATAACTGAGGTACAAGAAACAAAACCTGCCCTAACTTCAAAAACCACACCTGATGCAACTGATGGACCATCAATTCTAAGAGATGCGACAGTTTGAGAACCTGCAACAGTTCTACCAACCTGAAGTGCACCGTGACCGGCAACACCGCTTTGAACGTGCAAAGCAGAAGCATCTGAGTTTGAATCACTTATAATTTTGCCTTGTCCTTCGTTATCTAAATCATAAATAAAAGCCATATTTTAATCTCACCCCCCTTCCAATAAAAAAGACACCCGTAGGTGTCTCGTAGCTAGTAAACTTGAAACTTATTTATTTTACACTACTTGTTAAATAGGTTTCAACAGTTTTAACTACCAAATAATATTACTTCTCCGTTGTGATTATTGCTCATTTTTTTGAAAAATAAAGTCTTGCGAACAAGTATAAGTTATCTATGTTTTTTGCTCCAATATTTGGTAACCTTTTTGCTTGTGAATTTATCCATTTTATAACACTATTGATATTATCAGTTCCTGTCTTTACTTTTGCCCACTCGGCAATTGTATAAACTTTATCATAATACTTATTCCACTCATGTGTTGTATCTAAACCCAAAAACTTTCCTACGGTGTTGTACACTGGATTAGAAATCATTTGTGACGCTGATTGAACTGGTGGAACATCTGGTTGGTTTTTCTTTAAAGAAACTGCATTAAAAGAATAAGGGTTTTCTGTATAAACCTTTACCTTTTTGTCGAATCTTCGTATATTTTCAGACAATTCAACCTTGGGAACGTCTTGTTTTACAATCTCTTGTTTAGGTATAGGTCCCTTTAAAGGAATTCTGTCCTGTACTACTTCTTCTGCTGGAATAATTGTTATATCCATAAAAAAAGGCACCTATTAAGTGCCACGACCAACAAGGTTTGGTTCATTAATTATACTTTACCTCTCAACATACTTCAATAAATTGTTTACGTTGAGTGTGCGTCTGCCTATTTCCAACTCTTGCATGTGTCTGACAAACAAAGGAGTAGTTTTGTTTAAATAAACTTCATCCCAGTCTTTTGTAAGACGTTCATGGTGTATTGCTCTATATTCAATCGAGTGGTCAAGATACATCTCATATCCTAATTCTCTTAATCTAAAACACATTTCCTTTTCCTGAGCACCGTTCGCTTTGTCATATTCCTCATCAATTCCACCGCAATCTAATAATGCTTGTTTCGGTATAGAACACATAGTCATTTCCATTTCCGAAGGTGATACTTTCTCAAAACTAATATCACTTTTCCATCTGGGATCAGTCCACATAATATTCTGAGGTTTACCATTTTCATCGACATTAGAGTATTGATGTCCTAAAGCACCGACTAGACGCTTAGAGTTTAGTTGATAATGCGACCAGAACTTTGAAAGTATGTCAGGCGGAAACCAAATAAGATCTTGAATATTTACTATTAGTTCTCCTCTAGCACGAGCGTAAGCCTTATTCCATCCTTTGCATAAAGTCCAGAAATCGTCTTTTTCTTTGGGGGGGTCTTGTGTTATCAAAACATCACCACTTCCTCTGCCGTCATCCCAAACACTAGTATAACTATCTCCAAAATACCCATTGGTTGGTTTACTAAACTCGTAATTTTCCATCCCAAAACCATCTCTCGTCTCGTTGCAAACTGCCCAGGGAACAGGACTAACTATAATCCATTCCCAATCTTCAAAATCTTGACGCTTGAGACACTTTCTAACTATCTCAAGCCCATCTGGTCTAACTGTTGGTGTTATTACTGAGATCATTCAAATCCTTTCTGATAATCTTGATTCATTTGCTCAGGGAACATTTGTTGCCAAATATTCTCAGGATAGTCACCGTGTTTTTGCTTAAAGTATTCTCTGTTTCTTTCATCATTCTCACTTCTGTTGGGAATAATCTGTTGAGTAAAAGAGTTCATGTGCTGATATTGAGCTTTATTTGTGTATGCAGTTTTAAAACCTGCTTTATACATTCTAATGTGCATATCCCAATCATCGTAACTATTTAAAAAGTTTTCATCAAATAACCCTTTATTTCTCATTACAAAGAAACTTCCAGTACACCAACGCTCTTTACCTGTAATCCAAGTTTTGTCACCTAAATTAAACGGCTCGTCGTATGGAATCATTTTAAAATGTGTACTCATTACACTTTCGTCTTTCATTATTTCTTTAGCCACCTTTTCCCAATTAGGTGAAACTCTTACATCGTTATTTACAATTGCAACAAGTTCACCATCATCACATAGTTTTAATCCTTGATTAACAGCTTTCGCATATCCTAAATTTTCTTTATTTCTAATATAGATATCCGCTTTCTCCCGAAGTAATCCACCACCAACAGGAGACGCGTTATCTATTATGATAAGCTCGCACTTTCCAAAAGACTGAATCGCTAAATCGGTTAAGTTAATAAACTCTTCATTTATATTGTATACGGGTATTATTACTCGCATATTCCTTTTAACAAATCGTTTGCATATTTGAAATGACTGTAATTCTTAACTATAAAATCTCTCGGTTCCAATTTGCTTTGCTCCAACTCTTTAATATACGAATAGGTTCTTACGTTTTCAGGATGTGTAACAACTGGTTTAATTCCACAAGACATTGACTCTAAAACTGTTCTTTCCGATCCGTGTATTGCAGGAATAACAATATTTTTAGCTCTTTGGTAGTAACTAAGTATTTCTTTGGCTGGTAAGTATCCATTTATTACATTAACGCCGTTCTCCGTGCATTTAGTGAGTTCGTGGGCACCATCTGGTTGTACTGTACCAATACATGTCAGCTTTGAACCAAGGTGTGCTATTTCTGATTGTCTTTTCCATGGCGAAAAAGTAGCCGGATAAAAAAAGTCTATATCTTTCTTCTTTTTAAAACTTGGTCTAAAAAAGTCTGTATCTGTCCCAAACGCTTTAATAGCATGTAGTCCCTGAGAGCGTACTGCGTTGTATATAGGATCGCTTTCACAAAAGATAACATCTAACTTACGGAGGTTGTCCATATTGTGAGGATCTGTTGTTAAACAAATTCCCTTTCTCTCTTTGTATTTATCTAAATATTTAAAATAGTCTTCATCACTACTAGACCAAAATAATAAAAAATCTGTTTCACCAGGATCAGGCATTGTTTTGTCTAAATACCATCCGATTTCATGTTTCTTCTCTATTTCTTCAATAGCAGCACGAAGCCCATCTCTCCAATTGTCAAAGACAGAAGATGCTTGATCAAACCACCAAATAAACGAAATTTTCATATTTTGTTTTTAAAAATCTCTGGTATCTTAATTCTTGAGTCTTTACTTCTATCCGTTGTCCAGCCATCAGGGGATCGTTTCATTGGGCCAAAATCTCTTGGTTGATAAGGATTTGGATCAGCATGTTTAATGTGGATTAAATACAATCCTGTGTTGTGATAACCTTTAGAAGTTTCAGATTCTATTCCATCTATCTGATGTTGACCGTCGTTCCAAGAAAGCGGAATCCTAGAAAGTAATATTTTGTTCATGTTTGGATTCTTTACCCAAAACTTACGTTGTTTTAAATATGGTTTAGAAAATTCAATCGGAGGTTCACCTTCTACTTGAATTACCTCAAAACACTCTGAAGCAATCCAATCTTTTTTGGTGTGTCTAATTAAATCTTTAATATTTTTATACTTTCGTGGATTAGGTATTAAAAACTCATCTAAATTACAGTAAAGTACCCAATCATAATCTTTTAAAAACTCATTTTGTTTTTCTCTAAGCATTTGATTTGCTGTTTGTGGTTCCTCTAAATTTGCACCAAAAGTTATGTATTTTAGGTTTCTTTTTTCCAGTTCTGGAAAGTAATTTGGATTGGTACCAAAACAAATAATAAAAACTTCGTCAAATTGCTTGCGGTAATATTTTAGCCACAAGTCTAAACCTACTAAATCATTTTGCCACATTGTAAAAGCTAAAATCTTCATAATTCGCACAATATAGATGGTGATATTGTTGTTTCTATAAATTCTAACTTTATGTTACCGAACATTTCTTGTGTATACAAACTTTTTCCACCAGGTAAATTAATATATGTATCGCCACCCAAAGCAGTAACCATGTCTACAACTCCATCGGCAAATTTTTCGTGTGGTATATCAGATGAATAATAAAAAGGAGTGTTTATTTTTAAAGTATCACAAATCATACGTAAAGATCTGGAACAGTTTTCGGCTACGTTTAATTCTTGGTGCATTGCATTAAAATATTTATCTACCTTTAAACTTGGAAATTTCTTTTTAAAGTCTTTTTTATCTTCTTCTAAGTTGAGAAAATAACATTCATTTATTTTTGCGTAGTCTGAATGTTTCTTGATTCTAAAAGTAAAAAGATTCGGAAAATAGTTTCTATTTATCCAGCTTTGTTTCATCCACTTAGCATCATCGTAAATAATAAATTTATCTACAGCTTTAATTAAATCAAAGTAGCCTGGATATGGAAAAAAATATGGCTGGTTGCAACCTATGCGCATGATACGTATAAGTAACCACAATCTTCTTGTCTTTTTTCTCCAAACTTATACAAAGCCTCTAAAAACTTTTCAGCCCAAATACCGCCGTTTTGAATACATAGTTTTTCTAAAAACTCGTTTGGTAGTGGTTTATATATAACACCACCGGACTTAATTATTTTTAGTTTGGCCTTTTTTATATCTTTTTCAAGACTGCTTAATGTATAAGCACGTTTGTGACCAAAGAAACTCTTTTCTTTTTCACTAATATCCTTAGTACTTTTGATAATTTCCATAAGTACACCCAACTGTCTGGTTACAGATTGCGAATTTGGCACCTGAACTATAATTCTGCCTTTTTTTGACAAATGCTTTTTACAATTTTTCAAAAGCTTGACAGGATTATCTACGTGTTCAAGCAAGTTATTCATTGAAATTGTGTCGAATTTTTCATTGAGTTTAAATGTTTCACCCCAACCCTGAATGTAAGTAATTTTATGCCCTGCGTTTCTTGCCACATTTAAAAACTTTTCTTCCGGATCTAAACCACACACCCTTTGATATTTCCATAAAAAGTATGGTGTAAACTCACCAATACCACAGCCTATGTCGAGAATGCTTTTACCAACACCAAGTTCCATTGTTTTAAGTGTTTGGTAAAATCCACAACGTCTATCGAAGTTATTTGCTCTTGTGTGGTCTTGGTATTTCATAAAGTCTTCTGAGCTATCTTTATTACTAAGTCTTGGTCTTTTATATTAAGATCGTGGTAAAGAGGTAAGCATAAAACCCTATCCATTAAGTCTTCAGCAATTGGACAACTCTTTCCACCAAAGACCTTATTAAGTGGTGGGTAAAAGTACCTCCTAGGATAAATATTGTATTTTTCAAACTCTTTGATTGCTTTTTCAGCAGCACCATATGATTTGTAGTAAATTGGATAATAAATAAGCTGTTCGTAGTTATAGTTAAAAGCCTTGTTGTATCTTGATATTATTTTGTCGTACCTTTTACGCATTTTATCTACTATTGGTAAAACTGATAAACCCATAGCAGCATGAAATTCGCTCATTTTGCAATTTATCCCTTTACTTACAATTTGATATCTTTTCTTACCACTTTTAAAGTAATGTGAATCAAAACCAAAGTTTCTTAAATATCTTGCCTTTTTTGCAATCTTGTCATCATTTGTAACCACAGCACCACCCTCTGCTGACTGAAATAGCTTTACGGCGTTGAAAGAAATTGCCGATACGTTTCCATAATTTAATATAGACTTACCTTTGTATTTTGTAGTAAACGCATGCGAGGCATCGTATATAACAGGATTAGCGTTAGTAATATTCGGTTCACCATAAAGATGCGTAACTATTGCAGGACTTTTGTAATCTTCGTCTAAGTCTAAAAACTTTAATTTTATTCCCAACCAATCGGGAGCTGCTGCAGTTGCTACAAAGTTATTAGCTGATAGATATACTTCCTTGGTTATGTCTAAAGCCTTTAATGCAATCATTATTGCTGAAGTTCCATGATCAACACAAACAACGTGTTTTACTTTCCAATATTGTTGTAGTTTTTCTTCAAGCTCTTGAACAAGTGATCCGTTATTTGTAAGCCAATTAGATTTCCAAATACGTTTAAGATACTGGTTATACTTCTTAATATTTGGTAGTTTGGTTCTTGAAACAGATATCATATTTTTATAAATCCAAACCCTGAATAGTGATTAGGATTTGTATTCTCTACCTTGTCGTAATTTAATGTTTGCCACACATCCCACATACCTGGTAAACGAATATCATCAAAAACAACAATTGACCCCTTTTTCCAATACGGTGAATAAAGCTCTACTTCTTTGGTCAATTGCTCTTTGGTATGTAAACTGTCTATAAACCACAAATCAGTATTATTTAAATCACAATCTTTCGACCAAATATTCATATCTAAGTCATTTCCTAATATCTTGATAACTTGTGGATAATCTTTTGCCATCCACTTCCAAGCAATTGCCGGATCAAAGTCAACTGAATATAACTTAGAGTCTTTGTTTAACTCTGTTGCCATCATTATTGTAGATATGCCTGAAGCTGCGCCCAACTCAACTACTTGTTTAGGATTAATAAATCTTGTTAAACAAGCCAACCATTGATAATACAAGTTTTGACCTGTTCCATTTTTAACTTCGTTTTCAAGATGTGCTATATCAACACCGCTTAAATCGGCTAGAGGTACTTCATAACCCCTAACCATATCAAAAACTTTGAGATCAATCTCATTTGCGGTTAAATCTATTATCAAATCTTTTTTCATACTTTGCATTGGCTTCGCATTGTTTTGAATGAAAAGCTACAGGTAAGTTACCTTGCTTGTCTTTAGCGTACACAAACACCTTTTCTTCACAATTCGGACCATCACACTTTTTTTCAAACATCTTCATTTATTTCTCACCTCAATGTTCATACATTTCTCATCATCCAAAAAGAAATCCGATATTTCATATTTACTAAATAAAGCCTTGAACTCTTTCTCTGTAAAAAGACGTAAGTGACCTGTAGGTTTACCATCATCCCAACTTTCGTGTCCAACTTCTGCTTTGTGCTGTTCTACACCCAAGTGGTCTGTTCTTGGAGTAGAGAATACCGCAAAGCCATCTTTAGTTAATAAACTCATTGCGTGATCAACTCCTTTTTGTGGATCTGGTAAGTGTTCTAAGACTTCCATCATAACCACACAATCTGTCTTCATTTTTACATTAAATAGGTCTTCACACACAAAACCTGTCTTTTTGTCTAAGTTAAGCTTCTTTGCTCTTTCCAATGCAAATTCAACTGAAGGTTGGTGAAGATTAATACCTAAACATTCAATACCTTTGTTTGCAAGCGTTATACACAAGTAACCATCTGCACAACCTAAATCTATTAAATTCTTTGGTTTGTTTTTTAGTATCTTTGGTACAGCCCAGGCAAAACGTGGCGCAAGCTTAGTACAATCCAAAGCAATTTCTTCCGATACAGGAATCTCCAATAAATCTTCTGAATAATACTTTTTATATTCGTCATCACTAAATGCGTGCTTAACTCTCAACCAAACCCTATCTTTAAGAGGAGAATTAGTATCTTTAACCAGATCCCATGCTTTTAATGATTGATTGTTTTCCATTAGCTCTTCAACTTCTTTTTCTAAAGCTCTTGGTTTTTTAAACTCTTTAGTCCACTCTTTTGCAATAACACTCCAGGCAAATTTCTTTTTGGCCCAAGGTATCATCTCTTTCCTGACCTCTTCTTGATATTTCTCATCTTTTAAAAGTGCAATTAATGAATTTTTATATAATTCTTTCACTTCCGGCTCATATATATCTCCATCAATCTTTACACCAAACTGTACGGTTTCTTTAAGAGCTGCGTAGTTAATTACACAAGGCACTGAGCCATAGGCCTGTGCCCTCATAGCTGTGATACAAGAAATCTCACCAAAGTGCGTAGGATACGCCCAGATGCCTGCGTCTTCATGTTCTTTAATACACGCTTCGTGGCTTATTCTTCCTAAATGAGTAATTCCATCTTGCTCCATTAGTTTATTTATTTTCTCTTTCCATGCTTGGCGTTCTGGGTTATCACCATATGCAACATCAAACAAATTCCAACCGTAAAATATTCTCAATTGAGCATCTGGTACTTCCTTTTTAATATCAGGCCACATCTTTAGTAAATGTTCCAAACCACGATCGTAGCTTGAACCATAAATCATTAAGTGTGGGTTACGTTTGTTCATAAAACTCCTTCCACTTTAGATTCCAACCATAAGTATCGGTCTTTTTATGGCAATCTATACAAAGGGTTCTCCCATTTGCTAAGTCATAAACTTTTGACTCATCTCTAGCTACAGGAACAATATGGTCAGCGTTTATTTCTTTATTGCTACCACATAAAACACACTTTCTTCCATCTCTAATAAACACTTTAGTTCTCCATTCTACATACTCTGATCTGGTTCTTAACAACTTGTGTATCTCTGTTTTACCGCCTTGCCAATTTGAACCGTTTTCACCTCTAAAGTGGTCACTCATATACCTTTTGTATTCCTCTGTATGTTTCTTTCCTAGCATAGGTGGTTTGTAGTTCGGGTGTTTTTTACCGAGTTTTAACTTTCTAAGGTTTTCTTTTTCGGCTTCTGTACGATGTTTTCCCCACATAGGATTGTTCTCTCCAGATACGTTGCAATGGTGAAGACTAATCAGTTTTTTTGATTCTTCACTATGAGTCTGACCTTTTTTAATTCCGGCCATCTTCTTTCGGTGTTCGAATGTACGTATATAGCTCATATCAAAATTCCGTTACTACTGATAAGTATTTTTTCATCCGGAACTAGAGGAATATTTTGCCTGTGCCACTCACTAAGAACTATTAGTTTGTCGATTTTATCAACCCTCTCTTTAGTACAAGTCAGGGGGTTAATGATATCATGGTTCCACAAATATGCTTTTTTGGCATGGAACTCAGGTACATCAAATAACTGTATCTGTCTCCAGCTTATAAATATATTAAAGTTGTCTTTCCAATTGATATCATAATAAGGTACAAAATTAACTCCGTCATACACACCTGCATCATCCTGTGGATCTGCAAATACTGTTACCTTCCAACCAAGTTTAGCAAGTTCTTTTGAAAGATATATTACAGCTTCTTCACTACCACCTATTCCTTTGGAAACACTTTTAGGCGACCACTTTTCAAAACCTGGACCACAGTATATTGCGATCTCATCTTTATTCCATGTTTTTACTGGCGAGAACTCTTTTTTAAGATTAACTAAAACTGGCTCGTTTGCTATTTCTTGAGGTATAGATTGTATTAAATTATTTAGTTGTGTAAATTGTTTTGTTTCTCTAAGGTGATATGCAAGTTTAACTGTCCAATGTGCAAGGTTGTTTCTTTGCTGTAAGTCAGTAATGTCTTTTAATCTTGTTGCATTTAACTCGCTCGGCAGTAAACGTGCAAGTTCACTTGCTACCTTAAAGCATAAATCTAACTGTCCAGTATTAAGATATATATGGAACAAAGATTCAAGTATCATTGTTTTATAATCTCTTGGATTAACAACAAGTGTGGTCTTAGGTGTTTCTACATTTCCTGCTAACTTAACCCAATGAAGAGCTTTGGACCAATCTTTAAGAACTGTATAGCAAAGTGCTAATTGAATATAAATTGATGGAAACTTTGGTTCTTCGCTTAATGCTTCAAGTAAGGCTAAAATAGCTTTTTTAAATTCTCCACGTTCTCTATGTATCATAGATAAATATTCCCATGCTTGAGCACGCTCTTCTGCCCAACCGGATTTTCTTAAATAATCTTTCAAAAGTTCAACAGTTATTGAATCAATACCCTCTCCAGCAGATTCATATAACAACATTGGTTCGGCTGTATCAAAGTAAGCTTTTGCCAAATAATATAGCGGTCTTGGATCTTGCGGATTTCTAATAACTTCATCTTCAAGTATTGATATATTGCGGTACATGGAGTCTTGCATTTTATTGGGATCTGTAATTTGTACAACATAGAAGCCTTCGTAATCAGTTTTACCAGATGGAGTCTTTTCAATTAAAGTTTCGTGTATTGGAGCAACCCACTCAAAAGTGCCGTCGTTTCGTATTAACCTTTCTCTTAAGTGTTCAATAAGGATATTTTTTATATTACCCTTTTCATCAAACTCAACTTGATACAAATACCTTGCAAATATAGCTTTTAAGTTATTTTTTTCAGCCAATTCAACAGCATCTCTAAATTTATCGGCTCCAACAACAATATCATCAGTATCCATCCAAAATATCCAATCATATTCTTTTGGAACTTGATTAAAGTTAAAATTACGTGCAGCAGAGAAATCATTAACCCACGAAAACCAACTCCACTTAGCACCAAACTTCTTGCAGAGTTTTTTTACTTTTATTTGAGGTTTCTTGGTTCCTGTAATGAAGATACCATCGACATGGTCTTTGACTGAAGTTAAAGCTCTTTTTAAGATATCTACTTCACTATCGTCCTTGATAATTAAACAAACAGCTATTTTTGCCATAAAAAAAGGACGTTTCCGTCCCGTAACTAAAGATACAATCTCGTGTAGAGAACTAAATTAAATATACTACGGATTAGTGTCACTTGCAACAGAATACTTTTAAGGATTTGTTCCAGCTCCTATTGTTGTAAAGAAATTAAACTTACACTCAGTAATTGAACTTCCTACGGGAACTGATTGTGCTTGACATGCTGCAACCCACAACTCATATGGATTAATTGAAGTAGAACTACCTACTTCTTGTAGCCAACGCCTTTCCATTTGCGTTAGGGGACCTTTGGGAACACTTTTACTTGCATAGTAACCATACTTGTGTTGTGACAGAGGAGCATCAGCCGGTTCACCCGATCGTGTTGCATACCAGTCATGTTCTGAAGAGGCTAGTGAATTGTCTTGAATACTCATATTAAAAACCAAGCATCATGTTTTTGTCCTACCTTCATAAGTTTAATTCGGTTAGTTAACCCATATACAAACTTTTTGTCAAATTGTTGTAACTTAAATATAGCTTTTATTAATCTCATAAACCTAGGTGGTAATGCTCCCACATATTTTATCTCATGTGTTCTACTTAAACCATCTTTCCTTGCTCTTGTAGCTTTGATATCAATAATTGACTTTGCATAATCTTGCCATTCATCCGGCCAACGTCTTGTCCAGAACTCAAACAACTTAGAAATTATTTCCCAATCACTTGTAGTTTCTACAGTTTCTCTTTTTCCATGAGAAATACGCACTAAATAATTAGCATCTTCAACGTCTCTTTTGTGAAACGCTTTTAACTTTTCGTACCCAAGCACGTTATACGCTGGTGCTAATGGGTCGACTGTTTGTATATCCATCTCATTTGTGATCCCCCGAAGGGGAGGATCACTATCAGAAGGATACTTAACCGTTTATATTGTACCCGTTCCTGTTCACGCTTGTTCTTTCTGCAAGATATTCAAGTGTAAACTCTCCGACGATCTGACCGTTTTCGCGGTCGCCGTCCTTTGCCAACATCTCTCGATATGGCTTTCTAAGATACGCAACACGGAATTTATCTTCTTTGATACCCAAGAATCTAGGTCCTGGTGTAGCTGCCGCTGATGGAACATACCTGTGCTGCATTATTCGTGCAACTCCAGCGCTTGTTTCATAAATAGCAACTGGTTGAGTCAGTTTCTTGTCAGACTGATCAACATACTTTGTTGCTCCTGCGGTAAATCCATCAATCTTTCTCTTTAGTCCAAAAGGAACTAAAACAAGATCGAAGGCATTGTCAGTTCCGCCCTGTTCCCAAGAATGCTGATGCATATCTTGAAATTCGGTTTCGGAAAGTGATGTACCTGAGTTTCTAGAAGTTGCCAATGTAGTAATAACATTGATAAGTCCTGCCATGGATGCGCCTGTTCCTGATACACCTGAAGACAAAGCACCATTGACGATTGCATACTCCTGAGTCATTTTCCAAGTCTTCAAGGCTTTTCCTGCTTGATAATCAAGAGGATCTTGCCCACCACCTGGATCAGTTGCCCTTTCTGTACCTGAAACTCTGAATGTCTCTGTCAGGATAGCAGTAAGGTTGGTAACTCTTGTTGGTTGAGAAAGTGCAGAATATGTAGCTGCTGCACCCTCGCCTGCAAATGTTACTGAACTCGGAGGAGTAATGTAATCTTGTAACCATTGATGAACTGTATCTTTGGCTGTTGAAGTTTTCAACATTGTTGCCAAAGGAGTATCATCGGGGGTTACATCTCCGATAATATCTAAAAGATCTTCACGCCTGCTTGTGTCGTAAAAAGTAGTTAACATTATAATCACCTCACTTTCAGAGCAAGACTTTTACCTTCTTTCTTGCTCGGAGAAAGTAAGGCTACTTGTTTGCCCAAGGTATCTTTGAAATACGAGTGGTTATAGCATCGTAGTCACCACGTCTCGTTTTATAACTCAAGTCAGCAAGCTCTTCACTAGAAGCAGCTTGCACGGATCCTGTCGACGTTTGACCTGACGCAATTAATCCCGCTTGTTCTTTCTCTGATACTTCAGTAAGAGCTTTGTCCGCACCTATTTTTTCGGCTTTGGAAACGGCCTTGCCATAGCGTTTAGCAACACGATCAGCAATTTGAGTGATTGTAGGGTTTTCACCCCTCATCTTGGCAGCAAACCACTTATCAGCTATTTCTTGTTCGGTTTCCCGATCTTTAAATAGCTCTGGATATCTATTACGAGCATTATTCTCGTCAATAACATCCTGAGTTGTTTGTTGAGCCTCAAATCTCGCCTGTTGAAGAACATTCTGCTCTCTCTGTGCAACCGCTTGATTATAAGCCGTCCAATTCGTTTCGCCCGTGTATGGGTCTTGATAATTCTCGACCCTTGGTACATTAAGCTGACCAGTTGGCGGTGTCTGCGGTCTAAATGACTTAAAAGCAGATTCACTTTCTTCTCTAGTTGAGACTTGCTCTTTTAACCGTTTGATTTCCTGACGTTGTTCTTGAAACGCCCTTCGTTGTTCTGCAGCCCAGTTTTCTGAACCACCAGGTAAATCATCAGTACTCTCCGAAGAAGAGCTTTGATCAACAACCTCTTCTTGCGTCGTTTCAGCCTCAGTAATAGACTCTTCAACCTGTGGCGAGCTGGTCTGGGTAGTATCAGTTTCTACCGCTTTTTCTTCGGCCACTACAGACTTTTGGTCTGTCATAATAATCACCCCATTTCTACTGCCTGGTAACGGAGGCGAATCGCCTAGCCTTATAAGCTGGGAGAGAGACTCCCGATAAATCTCTCTCTCAAATTATAAGTTTTCCTGATTTGTCGTATAAATGTCCATCTATGATTTTATCACCTGGATCTAGTTCAAAACCCCATCCACAACCTTCACAATATGCTTGATGTCCTGACACTCTTTCAAAGTAATGACCCTTGTCTGGTTTCCACTCATGCGGTGTTATTCCAGTATGTATCTCAGCACCCAACCAAAAATCACTGTCTTGACTTCCTGGCAGATCGTCTAGGTTTTTTTTGTCTGACGATTTTGGTTCCATACTTATGTTATTCTGCAGGTCCGGCATCAGTCTGTTCTTGCCTGTCCCCTGTCCCAACCATCTCTAGTATCCATTATTCTCAGTCTTGCATCTGCGGCATCCGCCTCAGCTCCAATATCCTCAGGTAAAGTTTTACTTTCGTTTGGTCCCCAAACATATTCGACTCCACGCAAAACAACACGAACTGTTCCTTGATCACCAAAACTCTTTGTCTGATTAGTGTTCTGTTGATTTTGAGAACCTGTTGCAATCGGTCCAACATTTTTAATTACTACACTCATTTATCGCTTCACCTCCTCTTTTGGTCCCGAATTTCGGGAATTATCAATAGGGCCTTTAACAGAAATCTTGGCCCTTGTGAACTTTTCAAAAGTCTTCTGAACGGCATTTCCGTTTCCTGGTTTTCTTGGTTTAAAAAAATTAAAACTCATATCGTTTCACCTCCCTTAACTTAGTGCTTCCCTTAATTTGTCGGGAACTTTACCTTGTTCTTTGTCACTTAGTGCTTCTGCCTCAGTAACTTTAGAATCTATCCAATTCAAAAAATCATTAACAAATTGTCCATATGCCCAAGCTACTTTCTGAGCATAAACATATTCCTCGTCATTCTTAAACTTACGCGGGTCCACCAATGCCGACTTGGCTATTTGGTCCAGATGTGGGACTACCACCTCTTGCCATCCCTTGTGCTGGCATAGCTCCTTGAGCTGGAACCCCTCCCTCTGTGCCAACGCCTCTTCCTGCGAGAGCTTGATTTTGCTCATTTGGTAAAACACCTCCCTCCTTTATATCTTCAAATAATGCTTCTGCGTCTTTGATTGTGTTTGTTGCTTCAAAAGCCCTTGTTAATATCTCCTGAATTTTTGGTTTCTTTCCTTCCTGTGCCAACATCTGAACAACAACCGGATTTAAAACCATTGCAACAACTTGCATTAATTCATTTTTGACATCTTGTGTACTTGGAGCCTTCATTGTTTCGACATCTGGAACATAATCATAATTTCCTGAAAGATCACTTGGTTCAATAATCAGATTTCCACCTTCCCCTGTTTCATCAGGCATATACTTAGGTGATTCAATTGGTTCACCTGTTTCATTCTCACCTAATCCAACAGGATATCTTGGACCAGGTGCTATATCTTCAGGGTTCAACATTCCTCTCATTACCATATCGGCATCTTCTTCAGTCGGTCTTATGTCAGATAAACCTTGTCTCATAAAAAATTCGCTTGCATCACGTCCCACAATTCTAACTATTTTTTGCTGACCTTTTACACCTTTGAATAAGAATTGTTGATTCATTGAATGCCAGTACATTATTTGTTTCTTTAGAGCATCTGACAAAAATATCTGATTCATGTTGTCTCTTACATTTCTTGTAAATGCAGTATCTTTAATTTCAGTTGCAGTTACACGTCCTGCATCTTCGGTTGGGTTGGCTTGGCTTGCACCTTGTGACTGTTCACCAAGTGCACTCATCAAACTTCCTAATAACGTCTGATAGATAGATTGAAAATTAGTTGTAACGGCTGTATCTATCTTCATTATCTGAACGTCTTGATTGGGATTATTCATTAACCACTTAGCCTCTGGTGACCAATCTAAGGTATGCATACGCACGTTTATTGGATTAACATGTATAGGTGGTCGAAGTGCAAGTGCAATAGTGTCTGAATAAGCTGACATGTGTGCATTTACTGCCCGTATTTGTTTGGCAACAGGTTCTAGTTCAGATACTCCATATAAATCATCAGGTAAAGGATAATACTTCAAATGAATTACATTTATTTCTCCATGTTTAAATGGATTTTTAATGTCTCTAACTATTACTCCATGATTAGGACTAAAAGTAATCCATCTATCAGGTCTTCTTTCGGTTATTAGAAGAAAAGGAGGATACACCTCATCACTACCCATATAATCAGTAAGTCCGCGCATTGATTTGTTTTTGAGTTGTATTTGTGAATCACGCTTGTCACCTTTACCTTTTGCGTCATCACGAAGAGCATCACGAAGCAAATCTAAATTCTTGTATTTAGCATCTTCACTCCTTGCTGTATCGTTTACTTTTTTGAGTTCATCTAGCGTTACCCAATCCCCATATTGAAACCACTTATTTATGTAGTGATACGAAGGATTAGCATATACAAATCTATTGTTGCATACCTTAAAGTCGGGACCATCATAAAATATTTCTCCATTTCTTTTCTCATAATGCCAATCAACAATTGCGAACGCTGAACCATATTTTCTTGCGTTTTGATCCATCATTATCCATTTGGCAATCATTGAATCACCTAAACGAGTGTTGTCCTCCCATTGATAGTTAAGAAGTTCATTATTAATGTGTGCTCCCAAAGTATCCCCACCCTCACGGGGAACTAGCCTTCCTTTTGGTTTTCCACCTATTAATCTTGCAGACTTTTCAAGGATTGTGGTATAAGGCCGAGGATCAAACATTAGTGAATGATATGGCCAACCGGCTTCGTCAATATATGAAGCAAACATTTTATCCGCATCATCGAAACCGTTTTTTCTGAAGATTCTTTGTTCTAGATCCTCTTTAGCCATTGTGTAGTGTTTGTTAAGGTCAGAAAAGAGTCTAGCCTCTGCATCACTACCTCGTACTGTTAATTCTTTTGTAGCCATAAAAATAGCGGGATTTCTCCCGCCTAAAAGTGCAACTTCGTGCGTTGAATTATTATACTATAAATCTTCAATCTTTGTAGTCAACTCTTCTCCTTGTTCTCTTACTTGAACGTTCATGTTTTCTTTTTGAACGTGTACTATAACTTGTCCCCTACCTGTTCCTATTACAATGTTATGAACTCCTCTTACAATTTGAGGTAAGACTTGTGCATTCACCTTAGTTGTTTCAAGAAACTTAACTAGTTCAAATAAATATTCATAAGGAACTAACGTATTTGGAAACATCTGGTCAAAAAGTTTGGAAGCAATGTCATTGTTATGATCACTTTCTATGTCGTAGATTCCTTTTTCGATAGTTGGTAAGCTACTCATATTATAAACTCCACTTTTTATTTAGTCCTTCGTTTATATTATCATAAGTGCTATCTTCCATGCCAAACTCTGCTGTCTGATACAGTTGCCACGCTATTGCTAAACTCATAACTAAATCATCATGCATACCAGCCTCTGCCTGTGCTTTAACTGTTGATGTTGTTTTAACTACTACAAATGAAAACATCTCCTCTATAGTCGTTTTGTCGTATATTCTTAATAACTTATTATCTATTGCTTCTTTTAATTGAGATAACATAGCAGGACGTGTAGCTGTATTTGTGTCCCATCCGTATTTTCTTGGTTCAGTTGGATTTAGCATACCGACATTTGGCATCATAAACAAACTAAACTTACCCAACCTATTCATACTTGCTAATCTATCCATTTCAAATACTCCACCTGCGTTTCTTTCGTAAGCTACAACTGGTTTGTGACCTGTTATGTCGTGTATCTTTTCAAGTACAGGATATAGTGCGTTAGTCATTTCAGTTGCTATTATCTTTGAGTGGTAAATTAGTGGTACGTCTATTCTTGTTTTACTAAGAAATTGTGCTGCACAATAATCACCCAATCCACTTGAAGTATCAGCAGCAACTACTATTTGTTCACCTGGTTCTATTTTACGAAATTGACGAAAGTTCATATTCTATTTGTTTACCTGCGTTATCTAAGTACCATTTAAGTGATTGTGGATTGAAGTACTGTTCACCGCTTGCTAAAAATGCTTCTATATCTGTTTCCGGATATTCTTGTGAATATAATTGTTTTAGTTGTTTCTTTTTAAGTTCTAAAAACTCATCACCGTAAAAAGCACTTGCCGGATAGAATAGCGGTTTAAATGCTCTTTCACCTAACTTACACTCATCCCAGAAGTTCTTAAATTCGTTGTAACCGTTAGCTGTAGTTTCTATTATTATTCTTCCTGAAGGTACAACTGCTTGTAGTGATCCAGCAAACAGTTTTTCCGGATGCAAGTAAAAAGCAAATTCCGATAAATGTAAATTAGTTATAGTTTTAGACCTTCCGAAATCTACATTCTTTGCGGTTCCTATTGTGTACCTTGACTTGGTTGCTTCGTTATATAGTTCATACTTTGAATTATATTTAAGTGGTACTTTGGTTCCCATTTTGTTTTCATAAGCGCCTATGAAGTGTTTAACCCTATCCAAAAGTTCAGATGCGTTGTCGTCTATATCTGCAACAATAACATTTCTTTGGTTGTCTTTAAGTAGAAAATCAGCAGTAAACAAAGCAAGTATAAGTGAAGAAAACCCTTGTTGGCGTGCTTTAAGTATTACATCATTACCGGAGTAATCTTCTAATAAGTATTTACTTTGTATTGCGTTTAAAATAAACGGCACTTCCTTAGCTTCTTTGTCAACTATGGTAAGCCGTTCTTCTATAAATCTTTTATAATTCAAATTCTTTTCGTTCATCAGACAGTGTTTTATTGAAGTTTACTTGAATTGCTGTTGTTGGGTGTTGTTTGAAGTCCGGATGTCTATTCTTTAAATAAAATATAACTGCTGTCATATCACCATCGGCTGCTTTACTTATTAACACTTGGCGAATTTCATCATTTAAGTCAGCTTCACAATCCAGTATTTCCATAGCAAAGTTATTATCATCTTCTAACCAATTGTAATAAGTAGTTCTGTCTATTTCAGCAATTGAAGCACTATCTGTTATATTTCCATTAGTCTTTTTGTAGGCATCAATAAACTTGCTTTTTTTAAGTTGTCGAATTCGTTGAACGGCTTTTATCTTGTCACTCTGAAGTTTTTTAGACATTACACATTATAACAAATTCATTCTTTCATTATAAATAATGATTGATATTGTTTTAACGACATTCCCCAAAAAAAGAAACCAAAAAGATTCCACCAATCCGAATAATTTTTAATTCTAGTGCTAGCAAGTTCAAGAATCTTGTCTATTTCTTCTT
>Ga0172381_10001026_pt1 | contig 34664 bp, 52 predicted proteins | sample Leawel6488metaG_FD_119754 | JGI IMG/M metagenome (GOLD analysis project Ga0172381, IMG submission 119754) | Leachate microbial communities from a municipal landfill in Southern Ontario, Canada - Leachate well 64-88 metaG | ecosystem: Engineered > Solid waste > Landfill > Unclassified | place... | reverse complement strand
GAACCTGCTTTGCTATATCCGTTTTATGTGGGAGTGATAAAAGCATTTGCACCGCATAAACATATAGCCGTTTAGGTATTAAGGGTGTTTTCGCCAGAACACCACAACCCCCATATTATCTGGGCGACCAGTTTAGCTACTGGATAAGGTTTACAAGTCTAACCCTTGTTTTTACTCTCTCCGCTACGCAGGGAGCATTATCAACCTTATTGGCACTTACACGACTTGTTATAGCGTATTGCCACCTTTATTGATAATGGCTATCTTAAACTATCGTCCATATTACAGGCACGGGCAGTTGGTTCTGCGTTATAAATTGGGATATTAAGTGTATGCACACGCCCAATCTCTCCAGTCTATTGATGCTGTATAACAGGTTTCCAAACCACCGTGCCATATCTTACAAAGAACAGGTGATGGTTATTTAATCGTTAAAAATGCTATAAGAAGCCCTATCATCATTCCTAATGTAGTTCCAAGAAGTATCCCAATAATAAAACAGGTTTTAGGGTCAGGACTCATTATCTCCGCAAACATCTCTCTACCCCTTTCTGACCTTGCGGTCGGTTCTTCCCGATGGCGGGAGTTCTTCGACTTCTTTAACGGAATAATCAACCTCTTTTGTAAGAATATGCTCACTACCATAACTATTGTGATTTAGCGCTTCTTCCAACGTATCGTAATAACTGTGCGACCATTCACCGTATCCGTGGTTATCCCAAACTATAAACCTCTTAACCTTCTTCTTCCCAGCCATTATTTTTCCTTCCCCGTCAGGTTAGCGTCCATTATGGGGTTCCTTCCAATTTCTTTTAACTATCTCAATAAGCGTCCAGCCGAAAGGAACCATCTGTAAATCAAATATCCTTTCATCGTGATTAAAAAATGGGATTTCTTCTCTGCCGTTTGTCAATATTGCGGTCAGCATTACTTATTACTTCCCCCTTTCTTGGTGGCTTCGTGGATGGCTTTATTTTTCAAACCCAATTTCTAATACTCTCCACCATAAACCAATATGAAAACCAACAAATTCATTATCACATACAAAAGCCACACCAATTGCCCAACCATAATAGTCACCACCTAATCTGAATACGAAAATCATTTCCCCTCCAATTTCTGTGCGATATGCTCAAGGGCTTGATTTCTTATACAGGTTATACATCCTTCATTAGCATTACTCGTATAATTTGGTATGCTGTCGTGAGTATGTAATTCCTTGTCAGCCCTAACCAATTCAGCGAGCTGGACGAGGGTTATATCAATCTCCGCAGGTCTACCAACAATTATGGCTTCATTAACTAATTTCTCTAGCAACTCCCTGGCACTCTTATGGGTGGGCATATTAAGGGTTCTCCTGTTTTAATAAATCTGCCAATGCTTCTTCTTGTGTATTTCCAAATCCCGCAAGACTTTCTTGTAGGTTAGTAAAGTCTTGTCTATGACAACACCATTGGTCGCCATCTACTTCATATACAAAATCGTTTTCTCTGTTAGCGTCCATTATCTTCCCTCCTCTGTCAGGTTCATATTATTTAATCTCCTCGATGGTGATACGGACTTTAATATCGTCCTTGTCATATTTATTCTTTGTTATCTCTGTATCTAAGTAGTAAGAATTGTAATTCCCAGGAAACCATCTCATCATTCTCTTAAAATCTTTTCTCACCCACCCTGCCAATACCTTCTTCTTCCCTGCCATTATTTCTCCTTTGGGGTTAGGGTTTACCAATTTTAGTTTCAACATAATCATTTATGGTTTCTTCACCGGAATAAGGAGATTTTAAGTGATAAAGTTTCCAATACCAGTCATAATATTTTTTGTAGTTTTCTACATCTCCCTCTAACGACCTTATTCTTGACTTTAAATCTTTTTCAAATTCAGGAACTATTCCTTGTGTTTTTAATATAGCTTCACGTAACTTACCGCCGTCTCTGTATCCTGTCGTGTTCCAACTATCACAACTGGTTTCGTGCCTTAATTGCCGTTCAATATATGGGATTACTTCCTCAAAAACAAAACTCTCCAAGAGGAACTTCTTATCGTCATCTGACAAAGCCATGAAAACTTCCGACAAATTTACTGATATTTTACCTTCTTTAATTTCTGCTTTCATCTCACTCCCCCTTTTTCAAAGCGACGGTGGCCGTTTTTTGGGTTGTATAATCTTTTATCCACTCCCCGTATTTCCAAATAAATCCTCCACAGGTGTGTCTTTTTTTCTGACAACATCTCACTATACCATTCTGACATATCCCGAGAATTTTCCCTGCTTCCCTTTGACTATTCCATTGTTTTATAAATTTTCCATTAAGATCATATTGTTTAACTCTATTCCTTCTCGAATCTTTGCCTACGTTCTCAGAATGTTCAATAAACCTACAATTAGATAAAACGTAATTTCCGTCATTATCAATTCTATCTATTGAGGGTTTTTTAAGTAGCCACCCCCTATCTCTATACCATAAAAATTTTAATTCATCTTTGGTAATAAAACACTTTCTACCTTTCTGAAAATAAGGGTCTTTTTCATCGGAACACCTTGACTTTATTCTCCGAAACGTTCTCTCCCAAGGCTTATCTCCACTATGCTCTTTGCAATATTGCGTCCTATTAAACATTGTCCTTACAACTTTACCGCAGGTCTTGCAGTTTATCTGTCTTATGCCGTGCCTATAAATACCTTTTGGCATTTCGCCTCCAAACAAAATGGCAGATTTCGAGCGGTTGAGAGAAGAACGGTTAAGTCCTTCACGCCCTACGTCTGCCATTGTTTTAGACATCAAAATACCGCCCTTCTCTCAACGGTTATATTTTACCACTTTGGGTCTTATTGTCAAGCAGTTTATTTAATCGTCCTATCTCGGCTTCTTGCATTTCGATCCTTGTCTTTAGCCCAGTAATTGTTCCGGCTATTCCTGCCTGTGCTTCCATGTTAGTCATCGGACGTTTATAAAAATCCAATACCTTTTTTAAGCTCGCTATCTCGGCTTCTTTCTCGGACTTTAATGTATGAGCATTTTGGGCAGTTTCAACGAGGCGTTTATTGTCTGCCGTTAATAATTCTATTTGGTGTTCTTTCTCGGACATAAGTTTAGTGTGAACAGCAAGACATTCTTTTCTTCCTTCGTTAAATCCAGTAGTTAATAAATTAGATTGTTGGGCAAGAATTTTCTTCATACCAGTTCCTTCTTCTGAAACAGGTAATCTCTCTTTCGGCCATTCCGCCCCCGCATCGCTCGTATGCTTAATAAACTTTAATTCATTTTCAGTTAATTTGTGTCCTTGCCCAAAAACTCTCTGTCTAAAAACATTTACTTCTGGTTTAGATACCGTATCGCTCTGGGGTGGGGCTTGACCTGTGCCTTCTTCTTTACCACATAGAACACATTTACCATTTGTTATCTGATGTCCCAACTTTCCAATTTTTCTGTCTCTCCTGTAAGGGCAAATTTCTTCCTCAAAAGGAATACTCGTTCCATCAACAGGCTTGGTTCCTGTGCCATTACATTTCTGGCAGATAACCCAACTGCGATTTGATACCATTCCAAATCCTCCATTACCCTTACATTCAGCACATACCTTTTCAGGGGCGGGGATATGACCAAGAATGGCATCGGCTAAATCTTTAGCGAGTAAATCTACGGGCAGAATATGAACATTATCTGTTATAATCTTTATCAATTCCTGCCGACTCATCATCGGTCGCTCTGAGAGGGAGTTGTCGAGGTAGGCAGAGGCAAGGGCAAGGAAAGTTCTTGTCGTGTCCCTACTCAAACATAGTTCACAATGAACCTTTGCTATCTTTACTGCTTCCTCAACCTCTTTCCTGTCGAACTTGGTGGGTGTCATTTGACTCCTCTCTATGGGTATCTTCCTTATCTAATAATCTCATTTTCTTTTCGCAATCTAAATCCCATTCTAATATCTTTATCTTATTTTCCATTTCCACGCATTCTTTTATTAGCTCAAACTTATTCATTACAGCAAAATCTTTCATCTTTATCTCCTTCTGTGCTTCTCTTTCTTTTGCGAGAACACAATAACCGCCACATTTCGGGCAATAACCACCATCCTCATCAAACTCTATTTCCAAATCAGTATCATAAGTTCCGCATTGGCATTCAAATTTCTCTTTTGCTCGTTCCATCTTACTTCTCCTTTTGGGTGGCGGTGTCCTTCTTTAAAAATGGTATCGCCTGCTCAACCTTGTCCTTGTCCATTTAGGGCTCCTTGTGGGTTCACTTCCCCATCTCCGCTGTGTGGGCTAACTTTGTCATTTTATCCATTGGGGGTGTCCTTTGGTTTATTAAATATTACTATGCAACTTGGGAAAGGGGCTGAATTTTTACTATCTCCAAATTTTAACCTGCCTTTTATAAATCTAATTTCTTCTGCCCTCATAACGTAATCGTGCCACCATTTTGTATCTGTTCGAGAAGGCAGAAGCATAACGCATAATACGCCTTTCCAGGTAGATTTTGAAAACGCCATCTTGATCCATTCTGTAATTTCCCTGCCATACGGAGGGTTGATATAATTTCTTTTACCCCACGCAATAGACAGACCATCAATACCCCCCCCTAACGGACAAGGGTCAAAATCAAAGTGAAATTCCCTATCCAATTCCTCGTATAACCATTTTGGGGTAGCCCAATGGGGTGATAACGAGGTCATCAAGCCCTTAAACTTATTCATACCTTCCCCTTCTTACCTTTCATCTCGGCTCCTTTAACCTTGTCCATTAGCGGCTCCTTTTATTCATAATCATTAGCTCTATCCTCTACTTCCTCTTGCTTAATTTCTTCCTCGGTTATTTCATATCTACATTTTGGACACTTGTAATAATTCTCGTTATCATCAGGAACAATTCTCTCCATCTCAATCTTACAATCAGGACAAAATGCCATAAATATCATCACTCCTCCTGCCCGTGGGCTAATCTATCTGCGCTCATTTCCTCCCCCCAAATAATTCAGTAACGGCGGTGATGGCGGCGTTAAACTCGTTCGCATCGTGGTCAAATATAACATCAACTCCCAACTCTATTTTTGTTATAGGATTTCCCATCTTGTCGTTCCATACCGGCTTCTTCAATCCTTCCACCATCTCTTTAAGGGCGAGAAGGGCTTTCTCCTGTGCCTCATCTACTGCTTTGTGGTATTTATCTTCGTGAGAATCCATAACAGCGATAATGTTGTCGTGGAACTCATCCAGTATTTCCTTTGCCCTCATACGTGCCTCCTGTTATTTAGTGAGTTGCTCGATTGTGATACGAATTACTTTATCTATCGCTCCTGCGTCTTTTCGTGCGTTTTCTCTTGTATCATAAATTGATAATCTTCCAATATAATTTCCACTTCGATTAGCCCAATAATCCCCCGTGTCTTTAGTGACTACACCCCAAGCCTTTACCTTCCCTCCTATGGGCATATTAGACCTCGCATATCCGTAGGTTAGTCATTTGGGGCATCCAACATATAATAAAACATATATTCCCAAATAAAATCTTCACTATCCTCGCCTTCTCGCCTACCTTAAACTCGCTCATCTGGACGCTCCTTTTGCCTATAATGCTTATATTTTAACCAAGGAATTCCGCTATTATTCAAATTACCTATATCTTAAGCTTAGGTTTTAACAATTTTCGGGCATTTGCTAAGCCTTGTAGCCGAAACTCCCTTTCCTCGTTGCTTAGAGCGTTCCAGCGTTCTTGTGCTTGGAACCTCTTATGAGTTAATCCTCTCTCTTTGAGAATTAAGGGGTATTTTGCCCCAATTCTTAATCTTGTAGGTTCTTCTGCCCTATAAACCTCTTCACCCTCAAAAGTCTCCTTTTCGTGGGATAAAGGGTCTAAGGGGCAGACATTAGCACTACAACGCTCAAAGCTTGGGCATTCATAGTAAGGTTGGTTCATTTTAAGCTCTCCCCTGCCCTATCCACCTCATCCATCAACCCCTGCAAGACTATCATATTAGCCTTATGGGGCTTAGTCCCTTTGACCCACTTGTACACCGTCTGGTGCCTTACGTGGCACTTGACAGCCAACTCCTCATACCCGCCTAACTTCTCTGCTAACTGCTTAATCTCTTTTGCTGTGGTATCTGCCTTCATCTAACCCTCCTCTATTATAACTTAAGTATAACACATCTCTGGTTAAAGTCAATAGACAATCTTATACTTTCTTTATACATTAGGTTGTGAACTTTTCTTCCCTTAATTTCTGGAACTTCTTTCTTTCAGCAGTTTTAATATCCGAACGTATCTGTTTAATCGAATGGTCGGCTTTCTCGCACTTCTTGTCGAGTTCAAATATCTCCACTCTTAATTGGGCGATATTCTGCCGTTTATCAATTCTTTCCTGCGAGACTACCGATTGGGCATTCTCGGCTTCGGTCAAATCACGGGATAACTTATCAAGGACATCATCAATTTCAAGTGCTGACATCTTGCTTAAATCAACCTGTTCTTTCAGTTCGTCGGGCTTCATTCTAATTCCTCCTTTTTGTTTTTATACAATTCCTCCAAGTCCGATTTTTTCATTGTTCTCAACTCCATCATTTTTTTATTGAGGTATTCAGTCCTTCCTGGAAAGTATTTATCAACCCAATGGATAAACTCATCGGGATTAGCAGTAAAATAAAAATGGCGCTCTGAACATAGGGTAAGGTTATTAAAAAAATCCCACCTCAAAAGCAAGTATTTCCTTGTCTTGATATGACACCATTCCAAGCGACCTTTACATTTGTGCGTAGAGTCTATTAGTGAAAAGTCGCAGGGACGGGAACGGAAGAAACTACCCACCAACTTGTCAAGTTTGCCTTTGATACCTCTGCTTGCTTTCATATATTCTCCTTGTTAATTTTCTTGAACCTAAAATAACCCACCAGTTCTTTTTTGCGTTGTGCTTTGTTCTTCGGCAAAGGTTTTCTCGTCATCAGTAAGGTCCCTAAACTTTGAATACTGGGGAATAAATTTTACATCAACATTTTTCACCTCTCCGTGTCTTTGCTTTTCTATCTGGACTGTGTATGTTCCCTTTTTCTTGTTCCAGTTCAGGACGATACAGGTAGCAGGGTGTTCTTCAAGAACTCCCGCCCACTTGAACTTGCTCATTGTGGGGTCTTCTACCCCAGAACGATTTATCTGCGACAAGATAACTACCCCGAAATTATTTGTGATACCCAATTCCGCAAGTTTACGAACATATTCTTCGATAGCGTCCACTTTAGACTTATAACCTTTTGTAGAAATCATCTGTATATAATCAATAAATACAAAATCGGGTTGGATAATATAACATACTTTTACTATGTTATCAAAATCATATCCGTATTTATCATCGATAAGAAGTCTTAATTTGGAAATCCATTCCTGGAATAACCCCTTTTTATCCAAAAACTCCTGTTTGGCTTTTCCGTGTCTTAACGCAAGGGAGTCTACTTCGCAAAAATTACAGAATAGTTTTTCAAGTAATTGTTCTTTGGACATTTCAAGCGAGAAGTAAATAACCCTGTTCCCCGAGTCAATCAGATTGCGAACAATGTTTATGGCGAATGAACTCTTACCGTGCGAAGTCCTACCTCCTATTACAGCAGTTTCTTTCTTGTGAAGTCCCCACAATACCTCATCAAGCGAGTTCAAACCAGTCGGGAACTCCGGCACTTCCTTGCGGTTGATTATGTCCTGTGTAGTCGTTTCCCAAATCTCGTATAGTGGACTCAAGGTTGGCAATCCATTCGTTATTGGCAGAGATAAGGGTTTGACAGGTTTTGCGGTCAAAGATAAAGGTTGCTCTAATCCATTTTTCAAAGGTTCGGGCTTCGCTAACCCAGCGTTTATAACTTTCTTCAAAACTTCTTCTTGGCTCATTGTTCGGTTTCCTTATTTTCATAACGCCCCTCCAAAATCTTCTGATAGTTAGTGTCATTCTTGATTACCCAATCGAATGAAGCATACCATTTTCCGTGTCCTTCTGTGGGTTTGCGACCGCTTAAAAAGTCACTTTCAAGTATCTTGGTAAGTATCGTGTGGAAATTATCTTTAAAAGCAGGTTCTTTAAGGCGACCACTTAAGGCTCTCCGCCTTGAAGTCGTAATAGAGTTTATCTTCCACGGCATTCTTTCGTTCCAAGCGTTAAAAACTTGTATATAAGGGTCAACCTCGGTTGACATAGTATTACTATTTACTTTCTTTTCTTTTACTTTACTTTCTTTTATAGCATTGCCTTCGCTTTGCGTTCGTAATGCGTTCGCATTACTTCCCCACCTAACAAGAGCAGATTCACTTGCTTTTTTACTCTTTTCGGTTATAAAAGCCAATCGTTCTAAACAACTTTTAGACCAAAATTTATCTTTATCTTTATCGAATAATCCATAGTCATTTACTACCTTCGTAATGCGTTCGCATAGTTCTTTATTATTTTGGGAATATAGGGGCAAATCTTTAAGGGAGAGATAACCGCCTTGTTCGTATAACATTTCAATTAGACACCAATAAATACCCATTCCCTCGTATCCGAGAGAGAGAAAAAGTTTTTCTAATTTAGGGTCGTGTCTGGCGTGATAATCGTGCGGGAAATAGAAGGTGTTTTTCAATGTTGCCCCCCCAAAAAGAAGATTGCCCAGGCGGAGAATAACTCCTTTGAGCGGGAAGGCACCTGGGCAAAGAAAAACCGACTAACGACCCTAATCGATAATCGGTTGGTTTCTCTTTTTACTATGTTCATAATTCTCCTTACGCCTTCCCATAAGTATATTATAGCACATAACCGAATAAATACAAGGGTTTATTTTGGGCTAAAAAGGTTCCTGTTCTTCCCTCACTTCCTCGTGTTGGACATCCTCCTTGGCTAAATCGGCGAGTTTATACTTATCCCCGACAGGAAAAATGTTCTCGGGGAACTGGAATTCGTTCTGTTCGTTCCATATCGTTTTTACCTTTACGCCTTTCAGGACATCCAAGTCCATATCCATATCAGGCATAGCGCCCAAAATTAACTTGGACAGGTAATTCTTGTAAAGGTTAGACTTCTCCGCATAACTGAATGTCATCCAACGGGAACGGTGAGGATACTGGTATCCATCCAGCTTGAAAACGAACCTTACAGCAGGAGCGGTCTTTGTGCCTTCCTTCGACTTAAAAACGTGGTCTTTTTCATACTCGATATTCTCGATTACCCCGTTGATAAACTCTCCGACTTTGACCTTTTCAAACTCCACTTTCGCTCTTTCAGGTGGTTTTGCCATTTGTTTCTCCTTTCATCAGTTTAGGTGCTGGTTAAATGCCGTAAATCTTCTTAAAATCTTTTCTCTTTGATATAAATAATTCAAAGTATTTATCAATATCGGTTGTTAAGATAGGTTTACTAAATCCCTGTTCGGTCTTGTCATTAAGCGGTATAATCATAAGTTGTTTAATGTGCTCCATTCCTTTACATTTCGCATAAGCTGACATCTGCATAAAGTTCTTAACCTTATCGGGAGTTCTCTTAACATCGAATAATGTTGGTAAAGTTTCGTGGATACCCTCTCCGTCGGGAGTACCGCCATAACGTAATTTCTCGTTAAAAGAAGTTTCCCCATTCTTTAAGTTTGTTATGGGATATTTTTTGAGAAATGCCTCGAAACTCCACCCATCTGAAGGAAGTTTGAGGTTTCCATTTTTCAAGATGAATAAATCCGTAGTAAGTTCGAGTATTTCTTTTGGTTCTTTCCACACCTTATTTTTTATGAATTCGTGAACCTGTGCGTGGATTATGTTTCCTTGTGAAGCATATTGTTTAAGTTCTTCATCGTCTCCCTGCCAATCAAAATCATAGTTTAAGATGGTGGTGACAGAAGGGACTTCTTCACCATTGGGTAATTTGGTAAAACGGAAATCGGCACGGTCATTCTTTATTTTTATCAGTTTTGCCTTTGTTGCCTCTGATTCAAAGTTGTTATAGCAAATTTCAAGGAGCGATTGCTGACGTGTTTTGATATAGGAGTTTACGTCTTGAACTTCATCATTGAGTTCAAGAGTTTCCTCTGCGAAAAAACTCGGGTTCATATTGGCATAACTTCCTACTGGTATTTTACCACCAAAAGAAGCACTAATTTTAAGCGTTCTCATTATTTATACCCTTTCGTTGTTTGGATTACGTGAGGCGAGCGACCAAAATAATAAAGAGGCGGCAGATTGCTCATAAGATGTCCGAGAAGACAACTGTTTCGACTTGGAAGCCGAAAATCTACCGCCCCTTTTTCGGGGAGAAAATCTACACTTATGAGCCATATTTGTTATCCTCTCGTAGTTCTATTATGCCACATACTCGTCGAATGTCAAGGTTTTATTCTATATCAATTTAGACATTGAAATTGCCTTGAAAATCCCAATTCCACTTCTCTTTTTTGCCAAGAAAGAGCATACAAACTCATCCAGCGGCATATCAATTATAATCGTCCTGACCATCTTCGCTTTCCTTCTCTCCTTCTTCCTTCTCTCTTTGCCTTTATACATTCTCTCTCTCCTCAACCTGTTGTATAGCCGTGTTAAGTAAGCCCTTTAACCTTATCGCCTCTTCCTTATTCATTGACACCGACACTTTGCCCAGATACAGATGTATCCTCTCATCCTCGCTGACCTCGGCATCAATGTTCTCATCGACTATTACCGTGCTATTGATTATCATCATTGGTCTCCTGTGTTAAGTCCTCAACCTCCTGCGCCTCATCCTCAATGACCTTCCTTAGCTCTGGGCTTATCCCCCCAAACGCAGGCATACCATTGCCTATATGATACAGCACATTACCCTTATCATCATAGACCGCCAAGACCTTGGTCTCTGTAATCCATACCCTCTCCACAGGTGTCGGGCTATCCCCGTCATACTCAATATCCCTGTCAATGGTCATCTTGACCTCAACCTCTAACTTCTGCCCGTTGAATATAGGGTGCAGGGTGCGCTCGATGTTATATGTCATCTCTATACCTCCTTATCTCTTGTCTTCCTATACACCGCATATAACATCGCCCTCGACTTCTTCTGCCAGTTCCCATTGGGAAATCTCTTGACCAGATACGCTATAAGTTCTGCCCTCCTTCTTGGAATGTAGTATGGCTGAAAGGGGTTCATTTGCCCTCTGCTTTGGCTATGACTTGTTCTAATGACAGAATTAAGTCTTTACTTTTCCAATTATTAGGCATTACTTTTTCTTTTTCTAATGCCATTTTACACGCCTCTAACAACTCCGGCGCAGAGGCTATAAGGCGGGCATTGGCTTCATCGTGTTCGTATGAACCTACGAGAACTTGATTTTCATAGGGCTTGTCGGGTATTACTACAACGTGTCTGATAGCGTCTGTTCCAAATCCATCTGTTGGTATATGAAAATGATACTTCCACGGTCCCTTCGTATGCGCCATCTTAATCCCTCCCTGGGTAAAAAATCAACTCCCACCCCCGGCCTCGTGAGCTGTCCATCCCGGGGAGAATAACAAGGGATAGATTTTCGGGGGTGGGAGTTTTTCTGTGAGTTATTTTTCACGAGGTCTTGCATAGCTTATTCCTTCGGTTCATACTCCTTGAGTGCCGCTTTGATGCCGGTTTCGATCATGTATGCCAGCTTCATACCTTTGTCTTTTGCCACTTTTCTCAGACGGTTGTACAACTTTTCATCCATCCTTGTCGTTATCATGATTTTGGTTTCCGCCATAGGTATTTTCTCCTTGTTGGTAAGAGTATAGCACATATATTCATTTTGTCAAGTAAATTATTTTTAATAAAATTGGGCAAGACTTTCTTGACATCGAAATAAGGTAATGTAAAATATCACCATAAAGACAGGGGACTCAGTCCCCGGGTTTTTTATTTCGGGAGGGGCTATGCAGTCAGTATTTTTTATCACGCGGGGCAGGGGAAATGTCCGTTGACTCTTTGACTTTTGGCGAGGAATATTTTTACTTGCATGATACGTTATACCGCCAAACGATAAAAGAGTGCCTGTGCGAATTAGGAAAAAAGATCCTGCGGCCCGGGAAATATACAACCGAGACATTCAGCGGCATGGATGGCTACCTGAACATGACCGGTAAACTTAGACATAGGCGAAGATATGAGGAATGAGCACAAAATCGCTGAACGCCAAACAGTCCATAGAAGAGGAGCATTGAAAAATTTGAAAATCTCTGATTTTGATTTTTTACATAATTTTTTGAGCACAAAAAAATCGGCTTTACTACGGGAGTACTACGGTAGTACTACTGTATTTTAGCCATTTTTTTAATTATCGTTAAGTACGTGAGCACACGAGCAAAAAACGTGTTATAGGACGTTGAGTGATGATAAAAAATATTTGTATCATAACTATATATATATTAATGAATTAAAAATGACTACGGGAGTACTACCTTACTACTACAGTACCACTCACTCCGAGTCGAGTGAGTAGAGTGAGTAGAAAGAGTAGAGTCCTTTATGGCGTTGAGTTATTCACAGGTTATCCACAATGTACATAAAAACGACATTATTTTTACGAGACGATGACAAACGATATTGAAATTGATTTAAGGGAGTTTTATGCCGAATAAGCAGCCGCCAAAAGATAAGCAGTTTCCGGTAAACAGGCCTTATGCTCCTCACGCGGGATTTAAGGGCCCATACCTTACGCCGCTGTTGAGGAAAGTTCTGAACAAATCATATACGCTTACGGACCCCGACACGCAAAAAATTAACAAGCTAAAAGGCAAGGACGCGGTTATGATCCAGTTAGTACGCACTGCGCTTAAAGGCGACGTGTCTGCGATAAAAGAAATATTGGATCGCATAGACGGAAAGGTTATCCAAAAAATCGAGAATGAAATAACCGTTAAAGAAATGGGCAGAGTAAAAATAAACGGTAAGCCCCTGGAGACTGACATTGGCTGAAATAGATTTGCCTGAGATACTCAACATACCGCCTAAAATGCTTCCGCTTATCACGGATATAAACAAATACCGCTATTTTCTTATCGAGGGCGGGCGGGACGGGGGAAAATCCCAATCTGTTGCGCGTTTCTTGTGTTACCTTTCCGAACAATCGTCATTGCGTATTGTGTGCGGCCGCGAAATCCAAAACACCATCGAAGAATCAGTATATACTATTTTTTCCGATCTAATCCGCGGTTACGAACTTAACTTTGAAGTCTTGACCTCGAAGATAGAACACCGCAAAACCGGGTCAAATATCCGTTTCAGAGGTTTTCGCGAGCAGGGCGCCATAAACATAAAAGGGCTTGAGGGTGTTGATATTCTATGGGTGGACGAATCCCAGGCGATAACTAAGCAAACTCTGGACGTTATAATCCCTACTATCCGTAAGGAAAAAGCAAAGATAATCTGGACGATGAATAGGCACACAGAAAACGACCCCGTGTATTTATTTTTTGTCAACCACACTGATTGCCTGCATATCCATATCGATTATTTAGATAATCCATTTTGCTCCCCGGCCATGCAAAAAGAGGCACAGGAATGCAAGGAGCGAAGCCTTGAAGATTATAACCATATTTGGCTTGGCCAGCCGTTGGCGAAAAGCGAAGATTATTTATTCTCGATGGATACGATAAAAGCCTCTCTCGATCTCGACATGGACAGGGCTGGAGTGCAGCGCAGCCTTATCGCAACCGACGTTGCCCGTTTCGGGGATTGCGAAACAGTTTTTACGGTGCTCAAATCCCACGGCCCGATAATGTGGGAGCAAACGCATATCGAAGCTTATAAGCACAAGGGGCTCGATGAAACTCTTGGCCGTTGTATCGCCATGCAAAAAGAGTTTGACGCCGAAGCGGTCGTACCCGACGATGACGGTATCGGCGGAGGGATCACCGACCTGCTTCTATCCTCGGCAAAGCAATTCACAGTCATTCCTTTCAACGACATGAAAAATTATACAAATGACAAGTATTACGATAGGCGTACCGAGGGATATTTTAAGCTCAAGGAATTGATGGAAAAAAAGTGGCTTAAAGTTTTGAATGACCCCGTGATGATTGAGCAACTGCTGACCATTAAGTACAAATATAAACCTAACGGGAAAATAGTTTTGATGACAAAAGATGAAATGCGTAAAGACGGATTACCTTCTCCGGACCGCGCAGACAGCTTGATGATGGGTGTTTATTATTGCGACAGCTTGATGGGCCCCGGGAGGAATGACCCTTTACCGCGTTACGGTGCCGATGAAGAGAATAAAACGATCGGAGTCAATTTACCCGCTTACGGGTTATCGTAGGAGTGGATATGCGCAAAAATAGAAAAGGTTCCAGGTAATGGCCTGGGTATTGCCAGTAGCTGCCGCTATCGGAGCCTTGACCGGCGTGGCATCACTCGTAATGACCGCATCATCGGATAGCGGGAGTTCTTCTGTCCCGGAACAGGCGTCAGCGGTGGCAGTCCCGACAGCGGAAGCGTCGCTTGTTGAGGCCCAGGAAGATGCTGAAAGGCGTCGCAAGATTATCGCGGCCACAGGCGGTCAGACAAAAACAACCGGTATCGGCGGCGCGGCTGTGAGTTCATCGGATATCGGCAAAAAAACATTATTGGGGGCTTGATGAATATACGCCCGGCTTTAAGCGCGGATTTGCCCGAGATATATACGCTTTATGAGAACTATAAACATCCGTCGATAGCGTTTGATAAGGCGAAAGTTTCTCCGGCATTAGATGCGCTTGTCGAAAAAGGATGCGTCATAGTTTGCGAGGAAAACGGCAAAATAATCGGCGGTGCGGCGGGATTTATATTCCCGTGCATGTTCACCAATGATAAGATATTCCAGGCGATGTTTTTGTATTTCAAGGAAGGCTACAGGCATTTGACTGGTAAATTTCTTTCCGGACTCGAAATAATACTCGACGGAAAGGGTGTTGATAAGATAATTTTTGCAAGCCTTAACGAAAAAACAGGGCGATTTTACCGGATGAATGGCTATGAACCGATTGAAGTTAATTACTCAAAGGACATATAATGGCCGCTGACGTAAAGCAAATTATTCTCGACAACACTTATTTATCCAACCAGAATTCCAACTGGAGATCATATCACCAGGCTCTCGCCAGTTTTTGTCTGCCGAGAAAAGCGTGGATTGACAGTATAAGGCCGATAGGCGACCGTTTGAAACTAGGGCATTTGTTCGATTCTACTGCGATGCGCTCCTTGAGAATAATGGCCGCGGGCTTTCATTCAAACTTGACTAATCCCGCTGAAAGGTGGTGCGGAATAGAAGCCGTTGAAGCGGAGCTTATGAAATCGTACGAGGTCAAACGCTGGTTTTATGATACCTCAGAGCGCATATATTCCGTGCTTAACGGATCCAATTTTGATACCACTATCCAGGAATTCTATACAAGCGAGGGATGTTTTGGAACATCGTGCGTATCCAATTTCGAGGACGATGATACAACTATCCGCTATGGTGAAATCCCTATCGAGCAGATAAACATCGAAGACGATATGCAGGGCCGGACGATTGCAGTATACAGGAATTTCAAGCTTACGGCCATAAAAGCTTATATCGAGTGGGGCCAGGACGCGGGCAAGAGTGTGCTCGAAGTTTACAAGGATAAGCCTTTTACGGAATTCGAGTTCCTGCATTATGTCGGGCCGCGCTATCGCAGGGATGTTGCTAAAAAAGATAATCTTAATATGCCATTTCAATCGGTGTGGATAGCAAAAAAAGATTCGCATTTGATACGAGAAAGCGGATTCACTGACTTTCCGTATGTCGTCGGAAGGTTTTATAAGGACTCCAGCGACCCGTTCGGGTTCTCCCCTGCTATGGACGCTTTTCCCGATATAACCGGAGTCAACGCGCAAAAGAAAACTTTGATTAAGGCGGGGATGAAACACGCGGCGCCGGCGTATGATGCGCCTTCTTCGGGGTATCTCATGCCGCTGAATTTCAATCCGGACGCGATAAATTACCGCGACCCGAAGATGGCCCCCGACCAAATGCTGAGGGCTTTGCCGACTGGCACGGGTAATTTGCCTATAACTTACGAGATAATCAAAGGCGTACAAGACGAGATAAAAGACCATTTTTTTGTGCCCGTATTCCAGTCGCTGTCAATGGTTACCAAGCAAATGACAGTACCCGAAGTTCAAAAAAGAATGTCCGAATCTATGGCGTTATTAGGCGGTGTAGTCGGAAGGTTTACCAATGAAGTCCACTCCCCGCTTATCATACGGCTATTCAATCTTATGTACCGAAATAAAATGTTAGCGGAGATGCCTGCTATCTTGCAGGGAAAACAATTCAGGGTTATTTATCTTTCTCCATTAGCTAAAGCGCAGAGAGAATCCTCGCTGTACTCATTGGATAATTTCCTTACGCGAGTGGGGCAGATAGCCGCGGTTAAGCCGGATGCTCTGGATAAAATTGACGAAGATAAAACCATCGACGAGATAGCCAAAATAGAAGGGATAAACCCTGAAGTGATCAGGGATGATAAGTCCGTGGGCGAGATAAGAAAGCGCAGGCAGGAGGCTACCGAAATGCTTCAAAAAATACAGATGGCGCAAGGCGGGGCTGATGTAATGAAAACAGGAGCCGAGGCTAAGAAGGCCGGGGTGGAAGCGCAGGCGGCAAAACAATGATAGCTATTATCAAAACTAAAAATGCGATGCCGTTAAGCTCGCTTTGCGTTCTTGTCCTAAGGTTTATATACGAGCGCGATAAGCTGAATCTTGATGATATCCACAGGATGAAAGATTCGGTCATAGCGTGGAAGCAGAAACTCGACCTTGATTACAGCTTGAACAGGGTCAACGAAGAAGAGGAATATATCCTTGGGCGTATTGGGTATGTATTGAAATCAGAGGAAGAAGGGAAATTCGATGAGCGCAAAAAGCTCTTCAAGGATAAGGGTATAGACTGGAAAAAATTCCACAAACTTCCCGGAGCGCATACCGAATTGGATTACATAAAAGCTAACCAGGCATACGAGGAATATAAAAAACTTAATCCAGAACAGGAGGGTTTGTCGTGAACAGGGAAGATATTTCAATATTGACGATTGATTGTGTCGTAGAGTTTCCCGTTTATAAATATTGCGAGGCTTGCGGAGGAGAGGTCGAGGACAAAACGGCTGAAAAAATAAAAGCCGTTCAATATAAATTGGTATTGAAAGATGGGAGAGATATGTCTTTTACTCGGGATTATAACGAGCCTTGCGGGGTATTTTATGAGTGGATTTGCAATACGGTATTGCCCGGAATAAAAGAAAAAGTAAAAGAAAAAATAGAAGAAAATAAAATAGCGGAAATTAAGGCTTTGGAAGTAAAATTCAATCTTGATCCAGAAAAAGAAAATATTGTAGAGCAGGGCGACACTATAGTATGCCTGGAAAGCCCCAAAGACGCCCTGGGTGAAGATGTTGTTGATGGACCTGTAGCGGGAAAAGAATACCAGGTTTTGAAGGTCATTATGCGCGGCGATGCCGTAGCCGGATACGAGATAGTCGATTATAACAGCGCAGTACCCATCAGGATGTCCATAGACGTTAAGGCGAGCAAGCTTGTAAAGAAGCATATACCGGGTCCCATGCCAGAAAGAGTTTTTGAAATAATCCGAAAGTGCAAGAAATGCGGAGAGGATAACGCTCTCGTTTTAAAGGACGGTAAATATACGGGAATATGCTTTAAGTGCAAAACTCCCGCTGAAATAATCCAAGAGGATATACAGGCATGAAAAATCTTATACAGGAAAAGCTACAGACATTGACACTCGAACAGCGGAAACAATTATACCGGGATGTTTTTGAGACTGAGCAGGGCAAACTCGCTTTGGAAGATTTGAAGAACCGCAGTTATGTGAAAGTATCGATAGAACAGGAAGGAGGTGATAATAATTTATTTTCATTAGGCGCAAGGGAAGGAAGGAGACAGGTTATTCTGCATATTGAAACCATGATCGAGGAAACTAAACCAGAGGATACCGTCGCTGAGGAGTAACCGCTCCTCAAGACCGTCGCCCAAAAGGAGATAGATGGAAAATTTTATAGCGTCGTTGCCGGAAGAAGTAAAATCACAGTTTACGGCTGAGGATTTAGCCGACCCGAATATCACGAAATATACGACTTTTCCTGACTTTATCAAGGGGCACAGGAATTTAGCCCCGATGATAGCGGCCAAGGGCGTGTTATTGCCAAAAGAAGGCGATGAGGCTGACAGGGAAAGGTTCATATCAGATTTAAGTAAGGCGGGTTTCGGCAGGCCCGAAAAGGTTGACGGGTATAAACTCTCTGAAATTAAAGACCTTCATCCCGGCATAAAGATTACACCTGAGTCGCAGAAAGCATATTTTGAAATAGCTCATAAACTTGGGATATCCACAGCGCAAGCTGACGGATTAAACCAATGGTATTTAGGGAATATGAGCACCCTGATGAAAAGCAAAGAGGCCGCTGAATTAGCCGAAGGGGCGGCTGCCGAGACAAAATTAAGGAACGAATTGGGAGAAAAGTACGATCCGTTTATTGCGAAGATAACCAACTTTGTTAAGCTTGCCGGAGGGGATGAAGCTCTGAAACTTTTTGCCGATAAGGGAATAGGAAGAAATCCCACGCTCTTAAAAGTCTTGGGAAAAGCTGTTGAGGGATTGTCTGAGGATACGATAAATAAGCTCGGTTCGGGCGGACAGACCAATGCCCTTGATGACGCAAAGGCAAAGATAGAAGCCATGAACCGCGATCCTAAGCATCCCGTAAACGATACGAACCATGTTGACCACGATAAGGCCGTAAAAGAACGCATGGAACTTTATAAGATTGCCTATCCTCAGGAGAAAGCATAATGGCTGCCTTTCTCAATGATTTGTCGGCAAAAGAAATTGTTGAGCTCAGGTTGAAATGCCTTGAGCCTATATACTTAACGGCTTCCCGGCACTCGATGGAAAAAGACGAGGTTATCGAATTCGGGGAGAAAGCATGGACGTTCGCCGTAAAGCTACTCGGGAAAGAGTCCAAATCTAAACCCGCTTAAGCGGCAGAGATGGATATCAACCGACCTTTTATGCGAACAAGGCGGTAAAGAGGAAAGGGACACCCCTTGAATACAGGGCCCCAAAATATGGCAGACCCTTTTTGGATACTCTGCTTGTTGGTGAGTAATCTATAATCTAAAAAGGAGATAAAATGGGAACCCCTGATTATGCTTTTGTAAAACAGTATCAGGACTCCATAACTATGCTGGCGCAGCAGATGACGCCTCTTTTGCGCCCGGCCGTTATGGTAGATACAAACTTCAAGGGAGAGGCGAAGTTCTACGAACAGTACGCATCAGATGAATTGGTTGAGCTGACTACGAGGTACCAGGATACGCCTGTTCAGCTTCCTGACCATAGAAGGCGCAAGGTTACCCCGCGTTATTTTGTGGGCAATACGCTTGAAGACCCGGCAGATGCCCTGCAGATGCTCATAGACCCCAAGTCTACGTACATGCAGGCAAAACAGGCCGCAGCGGGCCGTAAGTTCGACGATCTCGTGATTGCGGCTATCGGAGGTACGGCTTATATAGGCAAAGAAGGCACTACCACGCAGGCATTCTCTACGACCAACTTGGTTCCGGTAGCGGCTTCCGGCATGACAAAAAACAAGATACTACGCGCCAAGAGGTTCTTGGATGCAGGCCAGGTCGAAAAAGAAGACAGGTTTATGCTGCACGGTTCAGCGCAGATGGAAGACCTGTTAAAGACCACTGAACCTGCGTCGATCGATTTCAATGTCGTCCGTCCCTTAGTGGAGGGCACGATAACGAAATGGGTCGGTTTTGAATGGATAGGGACCGAAAGGCTCCTTTCTGACGGCGGAACCCCGGCAACGCGGTACTGCTATGCCTTCCAGAAGAAAGGTTTGCAGGCGGCCATCCAGAAGGAACCCGAAGGCCGTGTCACAGAAAGGCCGGACAAAAACTACGCATGGCAGGTGTATCTGCGTATGTGTATGGGCGCGACAAGGCTCGAAGAAGAGCGTTGCGTCAAGATATCCTGCTTGGAAACGGCGTAAACTGAACAAATAGAAAGGAGTAAAAAATGGCTGTAAAAGATGTTGTTGGAGTAAACAGGACCCTCTTTGCTGCGGGCGGCCTTTCCGTGTTAGGCCACGGACTTACCGACGCGAGGGTAAAATGCATGGTAGATACCTATGTCGCAGACGCAACGGAGGACGCAGGGTCTACCATAAAGCTTTTCCCTGACCTTCCGAAAGGCGCGAGAGTACTGCTTATAGTACTGGCGGCTTCAGTAGCGCAGGCAGCCTTGACCTTCGCTTTGGGCGATGGTGATTCAGCGGATCGTTACGTTACTGCCGGAGCTACAGGTTTACAGACCGCGCTTACGCCTGTTGTTGCCGGCGGAGCGGGTTATGTTATCGGCACGGCAGATAATGATGAGTACATACTTCTCACCACGGCCGTCGCTACGATGACAGCAGGCACGATCACGGCGTATTGTTTCTACACTCAGGACTAAGGGAGGAGATAATGAAAAAACTGCTGGTTATAATAGCGGTTGCGTTCGCGCTCCTTCCTTCCGCGGTATTCGGCTCTGTCGGGTATTTATCCAACGGAGTTGATACGGGGACGATTACCGATATGGATTTAATCGGTCCGTCTACCGGGCAGGTATTCGACGGCTCAAGGCTCACTCTTTACCAGACTGGGCCCTTCTCCGGAGTATCGACAATAGCTTCGACTGTCTCCAAGCTGAATTCAGCCAATCTTTCTTTTGGCATATTGAATCTCCAGGGAGCGTCAAAGACTTTTTCGATAGATGCCGGGTTGTATAATGGGCAGGAGATTACCATGATAAAAAGCGAGTTTGATGCGAATGTATTAAAACTCGACTTTTCTATCGACGCGGTGGGTTCGAGAACAGCACACACCGGGTTTTCTACCGTTACCTGGAGTACTGCTCCGGGCGGGTTTATTACCTTAACCTGGATAGACTCGACAGTAGGTTGGATATTGTCGGGTGCGAGTCCTACAGGGGTAACGATAGTTTACTAAAAGGAGATAAGGGGGCGGGTCGAAAGGCTCGCCCCCGCGCAGAATGAAAAAGATAATTTCATATGCAGTCGGGGCAATAGTAGCTATCCAGGCGCTCGCTCCGCCGTTTGAATTTAATATCTATTTTCTTAATAGTCCGCTATGGTTTACGTGGACATTCCTGTTCTGCGGATTTCTTTCATTTATTTTTATATTTACGCAGGCAAATATCTGGCTTAAAATCCTTATCCCGTATTTATTCGTGAATACGTTCTTTTCCGCTATGCCGCATTTTTCTATGACTTCATTCTTTGGGGTTACTGCCTGCGCTTATTTTTATCTGTTATGTAAAAAAATAGAGGATTGGGAGACTGTAATAAAAATAATTTTTTGCGTACTTATGGTGCAGCTCCTTCTCATAAACCTGCGGGGAGTCGGTAAAGATACCCTGTTTAATTTCGGCGGGAAAACGGGGTGCGCCGGGTCTGTCGGTAATATCATGCAGCTTAAAACGCTGATAATACTGTGTTTTGCTTTTATTATATCCGCAGGCAAGCCTAAATTCCTTGCCAAGTTCCCTATCGCGGTATCCGTGTTCATAATTTCCAGTTTGATCTGCTATGTGGCGGCAAACAAGTCATTTCATTATTTTTTGTATGCCCGAGGACCCGTTTGGCTCCAGACCTTCGCGTTATCAAATAACCATCCTTTTATCGGGCACGGATTAGGTACATTCCAGGTCTTGTTTCCCATCTTAGGGCACGGGCATTTCCAGGCTGAGGGTATATGGATGTCTCCTCATAATTTCTGGTTAAGGATACTTTTTGAGGCGGGAAGTTTGGGCCTTGCTTGCATATTGGGATATATGGGCGCTTTATTTCTTCGGTGCAGGGGCTTGACATTGCTTGCCGCGGGAATGGTCTGTCTTACTCTGGCAATACATTTTCCCGAGTCTCAAAGTTCAGCTGTGCCCATGCTCGTATTATTTTGCGCATCCATAGAAAAGGAGAAGTATCAATGGCGACTTCAAAAATAAAAATAGCCAATCTTGCCCTTGTAAAAATAGGGGGAAAAAGGATATCGTCTTTTGATGAAGATAGCGCATTTGCTCGCGCCGTTAAAGAGGTTTACGATGACGCGAGAGACGATGTATTGGCCGAGCATATGTGGACGTTTGCGCAGAAACGGGCTGTATTGGTCCAATCAGCCATTATCCCCGTCATGACAGAGGATGGAATGTCTATCGTTTACACTCCACCCACAGATTTGATAAAGGTAAACTTTGTAAACATAAAAGGAGCGGTTTATCGGATAGAGGAAAATGGCATATTGTCCAATACGGAAGGGTTAAAAATAATTTACACCTATCGTAATGATAATCCTATTACTTATTTTTCAAAGTTCACGTCAGCTTTCGTATGTAAACTCGCTTACGATTTATGCTTCTGTATCACGGAATCCAAGTCTAAAGCGGAAAGTCTCCTGGAGGAATATGAGAAAATACGATTGCCGCGGGCTATTGCCGCAGACTCGCAGCAGGGCACTCCGATGGCTCCTCAGCAGGATGAATGGCTATTGGCACGTCAATCGGGGTCGCAATACGGTTCCACCGGCGAAACCTGGCATCCGTCATGGGAGTAGATAATGCCTAAAAGTTCCGACATACAAAGCAATTTTACGGGAGGGTGCATCTCGCCTCGCGCCCTGGGCCGGTTCGATCTGGCGAAGTATTCTAATTCCGTAAAGGTTTTGTATAATTTTTTGATATATCAGCTTGGTGGAGCCTTGTCAAAACCCGGGCAGATTTATGCCGCTGAAACAAAATCAGGCAAAGTCTATCTTACGGAATTTTCATATTCTACCGAGCAAACCTATGTCCTTGAAATGGGAAACCTGTATTTCAGGTTTTACGCCAATCAGGGAAGGCTTGAGTCAGGCGGGGTCGCGATAGAAGTTGCTACTCCTTATTTAATAGAAGATATACTTACCCTCCAGTTTTCACAAGATGCGGATACTATGTATATAACCCATCCATCTTATGCCCCGAGAAAATTACAGAGGACATCGGCCACAGCTTTTACATTGACAAGAGCGCCATTTGTCCGTGGGCCATTTCTTGACACGAACATAGGAAATGTTATGATAACTCCTTCGGCTGATACTGGCGCAGTAACCTTGACAGCGACCATACCGGCATGGGGAGTGTCTACCGTATACGTTGTCGGGAGTTTTGCTACAAATGGAGGAATTACTTATCGCTCTATTCTTACCCATACATCCGATGCTGCGGCTTTTGCGACAGATTTGGCTTTAGGATATTGGGTTGCGGAAGATTTCTTTAAGGCCGAACACGTAGAGGATGGCGGGTCTTTATGGCGGATTAAAAGCGGGGTAGTTAAAGTTACTGCGTATACAAGCGGGACGGTAGTGACAGGAACGGTTCAGGCTGAAGAAACCGGCGTTGCGGGAGATCTCGCTACCGGCCCGGCGGCAACGGATGATTGGGCTGAAGGCGCGTTTTCAGGATACCGAGGATGGCCATCATGCGTCGCCTTTCATGACAGGAGATTATATTACGGGAATACCGTTTTTGAACCCGAGACATTTTTCGGTTCTTGCTTAAACGCTTACGATAACTATAATGCAGGCACATCCGCTGATGATGAGGCTATAATTTTTGAGATAGCTTCCACAAAAGTTAATGCAATAACTTGGCTGTTATCCGGCAGGTCAAGTTTACAGATAGGCACAACAGAGGGGACGCTTTCGGCGTCAGGGACTTCCGGAGGGGTGATTACTCCTACGGATATAAATATCACTATAGATAAGAGTTCTCCCTGCTCTTCATTAAGCCCGCAAAATGTAGCAAGTTATCTTTATTATGTCCAAAACAATAAATTTCAGGTCAGGGAGCTTATTTATAATTATCTCATAGATTCCCGCGAAGCCGAGGACATGAACCTTTTAGCCGACCATATATTAAGAGACGGCGGCGGCGCGGCACAAATGGCCCTACAATCTTCTCCAAATAATCGTTTATGGCTGGTGTTAAACGATGGGACCATCGCGGTTTTGACCAGGAACCCCAAACAGGAAGTAATGGGATGGTCAAAGTTGAGGACCGGAAAGGACAGCAAAGGCAACGGTTATTATGAAAGCATTTGTATTATAAAGAAACCCGGAGCCGACGATGAGATATGGGTTTCGGTAAAAAGAAATATAAACGGGGCGGAAAAACGCTTTATCGAGTACTTTGCCCCTGAGTATTTTGATGATGATTGGGACGCTAACTGCCTTGACGCTTCCCTTACTTATGACCAACCGAAGATAATAACCGGGGCGACAAATGCAAGCCCTGTTGTCATAACATCGGCTTTACATGGATTTGTAAACGGCGACCAGGTAAAAATAGACAATGTTGAAGGCATGACTGAATTAAACGGATATTTCTTTTTGATAAAAAATGCGACCGCGAATACTTTCGAGCTTACAGATCTGGCTGGCGTCAATATAGACGGTTCCGATTATGGCAATTACCTTTCAGGCGGAGAGGTGAGGAAAATGGTCGAAACAATATCAGGGCTTGACCATTTTAACGGGGAGACTGTATGCGTCCAACTTGACGGGGGAATACCTACCCGGCAGCAGACGTATGTAGTTGCCGCAGGCTCTATAACCTTAAGCCAAAAATTTGCGGTTGCCCACGTTGGGTTATTTGAGGAAAGCAAGATTGTATTCCTGAAATTAAATAGCGGGGCCTATAGTTCAGGACAGGGAAAGAACAGGAGAGTTTATTTAAGCACGATAAGAGTTCATCGCTCGCTCGGAATGAAGATAGGCCAAGATGAAGATAATCTAAGCACGGTGTTTTTCGGTAAGATAAACAACGAGCTCGGGCGTGCGCCGGCTCTTTATTCGGGAGATCTTCCGGAAACATTTGATTCGTGGTGGTCGAAAGACGCGGAAATAGTCATTAAGCAGACGCTTCCCTTGCCATTGATGATATTGTCAGTTATATTCAAAAGTGAGACGGAGGAGAAATAATGGGCTGGACACCTTCTGCGAGCGATCTTGCGGTTGTAGGCGCTATAGGAGATATTACAAGCGCTTTCGGACAATCCCAGGAAGGAGAGCAAAAAAGTGAGGCATATGATTATAACGCCAATATATTAGAGCAGAATGCCGCGACAGCCAGGGCTAAAGGTGAATTGCAGGAATACCAGAAAAGAAAAGAAATACGCTCTGTCATAGGCAAACAGGCCGCGGGATACGCGAGTGCAGGAGTGACCATGAGAGGCTCACCTGTTGATGTCATGGTAGAATCTTTATCTAATGCTTATTTTGACATAGCCATAGACAAGTACAATACCGAAGTCGCGGCCCGAGGATATGAGAACCAGGCAAAATTGCAGCGTTATTATGGCGAGCAGACTAAGAAAGCCGCAAAAACCTCGTCAGCGATAAGCCTTTTAAAAACGGTGTCAAGCGTAAGTTCAAAGTTTGCTACGGCAGGAAATAGCGGGAAAAAAACTACAATAGGCGAGGGCAATTCGTCGTATTCGGAATTACATTAAAAGGATATTATGGCAGTTAAAGCTGATTTAAATAAAAAGGAGAACTGAAATTCCTAAGATACCTTTTATCGGGCCGACAGGGAACAATATATCTTCTGAAGGTCCTGAGCAGGAAGTAAATCCAGAAATGGCTTCGGTAGGCGGAAAGATGACTCAGGCTATCGGAGAAGGAGTGTCTTCTGCGGCAGGAATGCTTGAAAAAGCCCTATCTCTAAGCGAACAGACTAAGGCTGAGAATATCCTATCCTCAAAGATAGCTGATATCGAATCCCGCGCCGCCAAAGATAACGACCTGTCCTCTGCGAATAGGTTGAAGTATTCCGAAGAAGTCGATATGGCCATAAACAATTCTTCCTCGGAGATATCCATTCCGGCAGAAAAAGATTTGTTTATGTCCAGGGCACAGAATAAGGCGGTCATGTCAAGGGTAAAACTGGATACTCTTTTCAATAAAAAGCTTATCGACCGTGGTAAAGCCGAACTTAATACATTCCTTGAAAGCAAACGCCAGCAGTATATTACAAGCATCAATATGGGAGAAAAGGAACAGGCAATACTCGAAAGGGACGCTAAACTTGACGCTATGGCTGACGCGGGATTCCTTACATACGAAGAAGCCACAAATTATAAGGTTAAACTCAATAAGGAATGGAACGAGCAGCATGTTGATTATGATGTTTCAAATAACCCCGAGTGGGCTTTGCAGGAACTCCAGAAGGGAGAACAGGGCTTTTACAGGGGAATATCTCCCGATGTGAGAGCTAAAGGCGCTTCCGATGCAAAAGCAAAGATTAGGAAAAATCAGATTTTATTTCAGTTCCAAGATAATCAGGATAAGGACAAAAACGAAGCCCAAATGCTTATCGATTCGATAGACGGTAAGCTCTCCAAAGATCAGATAAAAAATTCTCTTATTACAGGGGGTATAAGAAGGCCGTTCGCTGAAAAGATGTTTAAGCAGGTGCTCGCAGACCCTAATCCTAAAACGAATAATGAAACCTATATTAAGGTCAGGGCTATGGAGCTCAACAACGCCCCTGTCTCTGAAATAACACAGACTATACTTGATAACAATGATAAATTAAGCAACGAAGACAAGAGGCGGTTAATTGACCATGCTTTCAGCAAGGCTGATATAAAAGAGAAGGATAAAATAAGTTATAATGCAGCCGCTTTAAGAATATGGTCTGTAAAGAACTTGGGAGATTTTACTAAGGGCAAGGACCTGTCTGCGGATGTTGTTTATGAGTTTCATCGTAGAGTAGACCAGGAAAAAGCGCAAGGGAACAGGGTGGATGAAATAGCCCAGGAAGTCATTAAGGATAAAATAAAGGAATATTATCCTTCAACTGCGGTTATGTCCGATGTGCCTAATTTTATTGCAGAAAAAAATAGCATTAAAAAAATATATGAGAAAAACAGTAAATTAAAAGGCAAAGCCCCCTCTCCAGGGCCGTCTGTTATTACTGGCGGATCCGGGATAGACTTTGATGATTTATAATGCCGATACCCGTAGGAATTGAAGAGCAATCAACAGGGCAGTCCATATATCTTGAAGATAAGGACAAGGTCTTGTCTTTTTCCGCGGACATGGACGAACACGATATTGGACATAAGATTCGTATTGGTGAATATAGCGAAGATCCTGTAAACTCGGGTGCAAAATATGTTATTGAGGCCGCCAAGCGCCCTCAGTCGGTATTGGGAAAATTGAAGGATTCGATATTGACAAAAGTCGGGCTTCGTCCGGATAAGGATGCGATAGGTGCGCGAGCTCTAATGGCATTGAACGAAATTGAAAGGGTAAGAACCAGCGACCTTTCCGAAGAAGAAAAGCATACTGAAATAGCTGCCGCACAAGATGACATTGACAAATATCTTTCAAGCAAAGGGATAGCTACGAAATCACAGCAAAATTACGATATGGGTACCATGCTTCTTAACTATGGAATGATGGCGACCGGGTACGGCGCTATGGAGAAATTCGGCGCTTGGACATTCACGAAGGGGCTAATGAAATTTGTCGCGGCAAATGAAGGATTAAAACGCGCTGTATTTCCTGCTATAAAAGCGTCCTATACCCCCGAAGGGCAGGATTATAAATACGAACCGATTACTCTCTCTGATTTAATCGGAGTCAAGACTGAAACTCCGGAGGTAAAAATAGCCTCCGACGCGATAGAGATGGGCATGGTCGGCGGAATAGCTGTTAGCGGAAAACTCCTTCGCCAAGCGAAGATTGATACGGTAATAAATGAAGCGTTGCCTTCGCTTGAAAAGCTTTTTATTGAAAGAGGTGTTAAAATCCCAAGAGGAGGATTAACCCCTGAATTCGTAAAACAACAGGCGCAGACATCTTCGACTTTAGGCGAAGCAATAATACAGGCCGCGGATAGACTGCCTATTTATAAGGCATTCGGAAATAGGGGCGCGGTCCGTTTGCCGTCCTTTAACCCCGGAGATGAGGTAAAAATAGGCTCTGAAATGGCAAAGGTCATAAAAACCGAGGGCGAGAATGTTATCCTTGAAATAGGGGGTGCGCAGGTAGTCAAGAAAATTGCGGATATATCCCCAAAACAGCCTGAAATTAAGCCAGAAACGCCTGTTTCCGGCATAATAACCCCTGAAGCGGCAAAGGGTGGGGGGATAATGTATCATCAAAGTCAGGGTGATACTGGAGAATTTTTGCAGAAAGGTGATAAGGGGTATAAGCGAGCGGGTTATTCTCAAGCGGGCGAAGGCATTTATTTTTCTCCAAATAAAGAACTCGTGCAATCTAAATATGGAAAAGGTGGGGGTAAATTAGTATCAGCACAACTTGATATTAAAAATCCCTTAGATTTAGGCGACAAAGATGCAATGTATTTTGATGGTAGAAAAGTTAATTATGGTGATGTTGTTGTTGAGAATTTCAAGAGATTTCAAAGTGGAGAAAAACCATTACCCGAACCAGATATAATTCTTTCGACAATATCTAAAAAAGCAAAAAGGTGGCTTATCGATAATGGGTATGACGCAGTAACTGGTATGAAGGGCGAGATGTGGACTGCCCCCGAAACAGTTATATTTGATAAATCACAAATCAAACTCTCCACCCCCACAGGAGAGGGGAAGGTAGCGGAGTCTGCCGAAAAAGTTGAGGAAGTTAAACCCCCGCTTTCCGGAGAAGTCAAGAAACAGCGTGGATTTATTACCAGTATTCAGGAAGAAATGCCCGAGTTGAAAGTATCTGGCCAGTACATTCCAAGAAGCACAGACAAGCTTGCTATCAAGGCACGCAATGTAATAAAGGACGATATAAGAGTAGCAGAAAAGATGGCACAAGGCACAGATGATACGGCAATAGCAACAGGCGCGGAACTTTTAAAACACTATTCGATAGAAGCGGAAAAAGCAACTGATGAAACTATCAAAGATGTTTTTTATGAAAAGGCCGCGGAATTAGGCAATGATATGGCTAAACGTCTTACTGAGCTTGGTCGGTCTGTTCAAGCTGCCTCTATATTAGCCCGGCTTACCCCCGAAGGTCAGATAAGGTTTGCCGCCAAAACCATACAAAAATATAACGAGGAAATTACAAAAACCAAAGGCGGCTTATTGGGTCTAAAAAAATTGATACCCGAACTCACTCCCGAGCAGACTCGCGAGATAATAGACGCAATGCAGGAAATCCAGGAAATGCCTGACGGGGAAGCAAGGGCAATAAGGTTCAGGGATTTACAAAATTATATCTCTGATTTAGTGCCTACGCCTATTTATGATAAGATAGTTACATTGTGGAAGGCGGGATTGCTCACGGGTTTAAAGACTTCAGGAGTAAACCTATTAGCTAATTTTAGCCATGCTTTTGGGACGGAAGTTATAAAAGATGTTCCCGCGGTCATGGTAGATAGCCTCGCTTCCTTGTTTACCGGGAAGCGAACAACGACCTTTACCTTAAAAGGGGTAGAAGGTGTCAAGGAGGGCATTTCAAAAGGATGGAGATTTCTTAAGACGGGTTATGACGAAAGAAATGTTTTAACTAAACTTGATTATCAAAGAGCTAATTTTGGAAAAAGTAAGATTGGGAGGGTGTTGCAGGTTTACGAAGAAAGCGTATTTAAGCTCTTAGGTGCGGAAGACCAACCCTTTTATTATGGCGCAAAGGCGCGTTCGCTCTACGATCAGGCAGGCGCACAAGCGATAAATTCCGGATTAAAAGGTGCAAAAGCCAAAGTTTTCATAGATAACTTGGTTTCTAATCCTACGGATGAAATGCTGCTTTATGCGGTCGCAGATGCAGAAACCGCAGTGTTCCAAAATAAAACCGTCTTAAGTGAAGCGGCTGGACATTTAAGAAAAATAGCAGGAGCAGAATTCATTGTGCCGTTTACTAAGACCCCGTCCGCTGTTGCCATGCAGATATTAAATTATTCTCCTGTAGGAATAACAAAAACTATATTTCAAAACGCAGGAAAAGGAAAATTTGACCAGAGAGATTTCTCAAAAGGAACAGGCAGGGGATTAGTGGGAGTTGCTATTCTCGCGATGGGGGCTTATCTGTTTCGGAAAGAAGTGATAACCTTAGATAGACCCGCGTCGGAAGGCGAGCGCAAGATGTGGGAACTTGAAAGCAGGAAAGCTAATTCAATAAAAGTCGGGAATAAATACAGATCGGTGCAGGTGTTGGGCCCGGCAGGAAACTTGTTGCTTATAGGAGCTCAATTCCAAAACGCTTTTAATAAAAGCGGAAGCCCGACAGAAGCGATGGCAAAAGGAACATTTGGCAGTTTAAAAGCATTTTCCGAACAAACATATTTGACTGGAATAAGCTCTGGTCTTGAAGCATTTAAGGAACCGGAAAGGATGGGAGAGTCTTTTGCGGGAGGGCTGATATCTTCCGTTATCCCAACTATAATGGCGGACATAGCGAAAGCTACTGATCCACTACAACGCAGGGCAGAAAATATTATGCAAAGGGTTATGGCAAGGGTTCCTATATTAAGCCAGGCTCTTGAGCCGCAGGTGGATATTTTAGGGGAAAGAAGGCCGAGGACGGAGAATTTCTTAGAAACGATAGCTGACCCTACAAGGCCGTCTACAGAGATAAAGGAACCAGTTACTCGTGAAATCAGGCGGCTCATTGACACGGGACAGAAAATATCTACAACGCAAGTAGGCGATAGGAAGGGATACAGGATTTTAACGCAAAAACAAAATACTGATTTATGGCAGCGGGCGGGTTCGATCGCTTACGAAAAGATAATGACCTTAATGGAAATACCTGCTTACGAAACTGCTCCCGATGATTTAAAAGCTAAAAAGGTCAATGAGATACTCGACAAGGCTAAAGTTGTCGCAAGAGCGGAGAAACTCATTGAAATCACTACGGATTTGAGTGGCGATGATCTAAAGTCTAAATTATCGGAAGCGAAAAAAGACGGGCTTTTGAACAGGGAAGTCTATAACTTATTTATAAGGATGAGATAATGGACGAAACTTTAGGTTTGATTTTTATGTTTTGGTTGATTGTAATTTATTTTAAGGATAACAATCATAGGATAAAAAAAAGGAGCTAAAATGACCGTTCCAATAAATGACCGCAAAATAATTCACGTGGGAACTGGCGCCTGGAGTGTTGCTACTTATGATTTTAAGATTTACGCCGATACCGAACTGTCTGTATATGAATACGTCATAGCAACCGGCGTAGCAACCCTGCTTACAATATCTACGGATTATACCGTTTCTGGTGTGGGTGTCGCTACTGGAGGTACCGTGACCCTTGTTGCAGGCAATCTTCCTGCCACGAAGAAACTTATTATCATAGGCGCGGTTCCCTTAACACAAGAAATAGATTTTGAGAATAACGAAAAGACCGACGAAGGAGTTTTTGAAGAAGGCAGCGATAGGGCGATCATGCTCTTGCAACAGTTAAAAGACGAAATAGGGCGCTCAATAAGACAGGATATTGCGGGAAGCCTGGATTTAATACTTCCGCAGCCGGTAGCTGATAAATTTTTGGGATGGAATGGTACGGGCACGGGCATCGTAAATAAGGACTCGGCTGAAGGCGGGAGCTCGGGCCCCGCAGGACCCGCCGGAGCTGCGGGACCCGCTGGAGCCGCGGGCGCTGCGGGAGCAGACGGAGCGGGAAAACACGTTATTTCACGCGGGTTTGAACTGGAATATGCAACCACAGCCACGGTTACTATATTGCCCGGAACCTTGTATCATGATACGACAGAAGTAAACAAGGTTGCCGCCACAACCCTCGATTTAGCCGTTGCTGCGGATTGGTATGACGGCGCTGTTCATTCATACGCAGGCGGCGCAGGGCTTTGTTATATAGGTGTAAATGCAGCCGGTGATATTAAATTGCTCCATACTAATGCGCCTGATTGTGCGGATACTGCAGGAAACGTAGTCGGTACCTTATTCTATTGGAACAATGGCGGTACCTACTGGCGCGTAATAGGCGCGGTGCATATTTCCGTAGCTGACCTTATTGATATAAGGTTTGACCAGACGGGCAATAGGATAGAGTTCACCGATCCTTACGCAAACGCCCTCGTTCGGGTGTTGAATGCGGGCGCGGACGCCGCTTTTACCGACGTAGATTGCTCATCCGTCGTGCCTGCTATATCAATTTTATGCGACCTGCAATTTGTTGTTACCGGAAGCTCCGTGCTGTATGTCCGCAAGAATGGGAGCGCAGCAACGAATGGAAGAGCTTATTATAACAGCGCGGGAACTATTGACGGAATATTTTCCCAGGTATTGGACGCGAACAGGGTATTTGAATATAAAATAGCCGGAGCAGGAGCAACTTTATATGTTGCAGGCTACACGCTTAACATAAGGTAAAAAATGGTACTCGTATTTATCTCTATAGGAATTTGGATATTGACCTTGGGACAAAAGGCTAAAAGGGAATATTTCAGTTTCCCCTTAATGTTATTTTGCTTATGGGCTTTGGGCTCGGTCTTTATCCATAGTTATGATGTTGCGATTTTAGAACATCCGGCGCTGAGCCGTTTCCAATGCTTTTCGCTTATGAGCGAAGGGCTGATTTATATATTGGCAGGCACAGCGCTTTTTATTTCAGTAATAAAATATTCAGGCTCCTCTTGGCCGATTTGGGCTATTTTGGCCGTATTAAGCGTACCCTGGGTATATGAAGCGGCCAAGTGGGGCAGAATTAGCCCTATTTTAGCCCTGGTGGGGGCTACCTGCGCATATTTACTGATAAAGCGGCATATATGGCTCCTTATCGGGACGGCCCTTGTATCGGGCATTTTGACGGTCTTAAACTGGCCGTGGGTGGTAATGAAGTTTTCTTGCCGGCCGGTGATATGGGCGCGCATGGTTGAACAAATAAAAGAACACCCTATAGTCGGTCAAGGTTTTACCCATTATCTCCGGGGCGACATGGAACCTTTAAGCCAGTATTGGGGCGGGGTATATAGGCATAATGATTTTTTAAGCATAGCTTCTTATCTCGGCATCCCGGCGCTTATTTTTTTAACCTGGTTTATCATAGACTGCTTAAAAAAAATAGGCCCAGCAGTTCATCTTATTCCTTTTTTAGCGATAGTGATTTTATGTTGTTTTCAGTATACAATGTTCGACCCTTTGAAGGCGGCCATTTGTTTGACCGCCGGGGCATTATGTATAAAACAATCACAAAAAGGAGAGGCAAGATGAAAAGGTTATTGTCAGCAGTTTTGGCGGCCCTGGCTATTTCAGCGCCGGTTTATGCTCTTGGTGACCAAGTTTATACAGGGGTCAACCAGAGGGTGTATATTTCCGAGAATACGACAGGATTATTTAAGACGACCTATGTGCCTACATCCGGGGTTGATCCTTATATCAGCCCATATACGGACAGGATATTAGGATTTGATGTCACGCCGATAACATCCATCAGTTATGAAAACGTGGCAGGTTTGTATGATGCGACAACATCCGCCCAACTTACCGGCCCGTATTTCATGGGAGAAGCTGAAGGTGGAACTGCTTTTACAGGAGAAAAATGGTTTCCCTATCCTGTCAGGGTAGCTAATGGTATTGCCATAGTGCAGGGTGCAAAGACGAGGGTAAATGTATATTATCTTCGTACAACCGATCAACCGTAAAAAGGAGAAAAAACAATGGATGATATTATCAAGGCTTTTAAGCAGGCGGTAGATTTGAAGGAGCCGTTCGATAGAATAGTCGAATTATTCACGCTGAAAGTCAAGGAACTTGAGGATTTAATTATCAGGGCGAGAAAAGCCATATCAGAAGCCGAGACATCTCAACTGGCCAATGAAACCCTTAAGGTTGAACTTAATAATCGTGCTGAAAAAATAAAGGGTGTTGAAGATATAGTAGCTTTTAAGGCGCAGGCTGAAGAGCTCATGAAAAATGCCCAGGCCGAGAAAACTGAAGCCGAAAGCAAGACTGCGCTTCTCAGGGAACGCGATAACAAGTATGAGAAAGAGAATTCTGAACGAGTTTCTAAGCTCAATGTCAGGGAAGAAAGTTTGAATGCCTTAAAAATCGAACTCGACAATAGGGAAAAGAACATTGAGAACGAGGTAAAGACTAAGGTGCAGGAAGTCCTTAAATCGTGCGGCATAAAAACAGGTAATTAAAGATGATAACTATCCGTGATTATGGTTATAAATACCATAGGGACGGTGAGCCTAACCTCAACTTTGAGATAGCGAGAGACGATCTGGCCGCGGACCCCCAGTATTCAGCTTACTTTGCTTATAACGGGGCATGGCTTATACAAGAGCGCACAATAGCTACGGGGTTGTATAAATATTATGCGAGCATAGACAGCACCCTTTTCGCGGCTTCTTGGGCTGCAAGGGCTGGGCTTGCATATGTTGAATTCAACGCATTGTAAGGAGAAATAATGAAAAAAATAATCCCATTATTGGCCGTTTTGCTTATCTGTTCTTCAACCCAGGCCGCCGATGATTGGGCTATGCGTTGGCCGACAGGAACAGCATTACAAGTCATTACGCCTACAACGGGTGCGTCAACCTATCTCAAACTCGACCAGACCACCCACCAGCACGTCATCAACGACTATCCGCGCTTCGATGCGGGCCTCGGG
>Ga0172381_10001025_pt1 | contig 34682 bp, 30 predicted proteins | sample Leawel6488metaG_FD_119754 | JGI IMG/M metagenome (GOLD analysis project Ga0172381, IMG submission 119754) | Leachate microbial communities from a municipal landfill in Southern Ontario, Canada - Leachate well 64-88 metaG | ecosystem: Engineered > Solid waste > Landfill > Unclassified | place... | reverse complement strand
AGACATAATTCAAACCAACTTTCTGGCAGAAAGCAATGGTTTTTGGATCTCCTCCATGCTCACCACATATGCCCAAGATGATATCCTTGCGTACCGATCGTCCAAGATCTGCGGCCATCTGCACCATCTTGCCCACACCCTCAATATCAATCGTGGCAAACGGGTCGTATTCATAGAACTGCTTGTCGGTATCATTCACATAATGCCCAAGGAACGAGGCCGCATCATCTCGGCTGAAACCACAGGTCATCTGTGTCAGGTCGTTTGTCCCGAAGCTGAAGAACTGGGCTCCTGCACGAGCAATCTCATCTGCGGTGATAGCAGCTCTTGGAACCTCAATCATCGTTCCCATGAGGTACTCGATATGGGTCCCGGAGGCATTGAAGATGTCATCGATGATTTCCTTGGCTTTCTTCTGGCAATACTCGAATTCCTTGTAGTTCCCTACAAGCGGGAACATAATCTCGGGATGCACCTTGATGCCTTTTTTCGATACATTGATGGCCGCCTCGATGATGGCCCTCACCTGCATCTGAAGAATCTCAGGGAACACAATGCCAAGACGACAACCTCTGAAACCAAGCATCGGGTTGAACTCATGCATGGAGGCTGTCTTCTGAGCGACCTCCTCCACACTGATACCCATTTGCAAGGCCAGTTCATGACGACTTGTATGATCATTGGGTAAGAATTCATGAAGAGGAGGATCCAATAGGCGGATAGTGGCAGGAAGTCCATCAAGTTCTGTGAACATCGCCTCAAAGTCACCTCGTTGCATAGGAAGCAACTCATCAAGGGCTTTTTTCCTTTCCACGATGTTGTTCGCCAGAATCATCTTGCGGACACTCATGATTCTATTTCCACCAAAGAACATATGCTCTGTCCGGCACAACCCTATGCCCTCTGCACCAAGCAACTTGGCCATATGGGTATCATTGGGCGTGTCGGCATTGGTGAACACCTTCATGGTCTTGATCTCATTGACGTAAGACATGAACTCCTTGTAATTCTGGAACACAAGGGATTCACTCTCAAGCATCTGACCATTAAGCACCTGGACTATCTCACTAGGACGGACAGGGATCCTTGTCGCGTAGATGCTGCCAGTGAACCCATCAATGGACATGTAGTCACCCTCATTGACCGTCACTCCATTCACTTCAAGATATTTCTTAGGTTCATTGACACGAATCTCACCCGCACCGGAAACGCAAGGACAACCCATCCCGCGGGCGACAACAGCCGCATGGCTGGTCATACCACCACGACAGGTGATGACACCCCGGGAGACGGCCATACCACCGATATCCTCAGGGCTGGTCTCTGTCCGAACAAGAATGACATCCTTGCCAGTCGCAGCGACTTCCTCAGCCTTAGCAGCAGTGAAGTACACTTGCCCGCAGGCCCCTCCTGGAGAGGCGTTCAAACCATGGGCGACTTCCTTGATACTATGGTCCCGAATGACCTTGGCATCAAGAATTGGAGCAAAAAGCTTGGAGAATTCGGCGGCTGGCACACGGCTGACCGCGGTCTCCTTGCTTATCAACCCCTCTTCCACCATCTCGACTTGGGAACGCAACCAGCTGAAAATGGTTCTCTTTCCACCACGGGTTTGCAACATATACAATTTGCCTTCCTGGATGGTGAATTCCAAATCCTGCATATCACGGTAATGCTTTTCCAGTTTCAGACGGATATCAGCCAGTTCATCATATACTTTTACATTGACAGCCCTTAGAGTCTCAATAGATTGTGGAGTACGAATACCGGCAACGACATCCTCTCCCTGGGCATTCATCAAGTATTCACCATAAAAGCGATTTTCTCCTGTGGAAGGATCACGGGTGAAAGCAACACCGGTACCACTGGTCTCCCCCATGTTCCCAAATACCATGGACTGCACGTTCACCGCAGTTCCAAGTAATCCCCTGATATCATACATCTGACGATATTTGATCGCCCTTTCATTATTCCAACTTCGAAATACCGCATCAATAGCCTTGAACAGCTGGTCCTGCGGCTCAGTGGGAAAATCCTCCCCGGTATACCGTTTATAAACACGCTTATATCTTCCAATAACTTCCTTAAGGTCCTTGGCATCAAGCTCTATGTCGAATACCTTATGCCCCTCATCCTTCACATCCTGGAGTGCGCTTTCAAATTCAAAATGAGGCACCCCCATGACCACATCTCCAAACATCTGAATGAAACGACGATAACTATCCCATGCAAAACGCTCATTACTCGTCTTGGAAATCAAAGCATCCACCGTATCGGGATTAAGACCAAGATTCAGGACCGTGTCCATCATTCCCGGCATGCTCTGTGCGGCACCACTGCGAACAGAGACAAGTAAGGGATTCTTCTTGTCACCAAGCCTGGCACCCATGAGGGTCTCCAATTTCTTGAGGTTATCCAAAACCTCTTCCCTAAGTCCATTTGGGTATGAACCATTGTGTTCATCAAAAAAAGCGCAGGCTTCCGCGCTAATTGTAAATCCTGGAGGTACAGGCAGTCCGATACTGGTCATTTCCGCAAGATTAGCACCCTTGCCTCCAAGGATGTCCTTCATCTGGGCGGTTCCATCCGCTTTTCCGGCACCGAAGAAGTATACATAATGAGATTTCTCAGCCATGAAGTAATTCCTTCCTTCTGTTCTTTTTTAGTTTATTCTCTACTTTGTACGGGTGAATCGTAATCACAGTTTGACAGGCTGTCAACCGAAATAAATAACAAACCTTTCTTTTTTGTCATCTTTTTACTACTTAAAGAATAATCATGTTTATTTATGAAACAGTATTCCGAAATAAATGAATCTTTTTCACATTTTTGAACCAGCAGCGAAAAATACAATTAAGTCATTTTTATTAATAAAAAGCATTCAAAAAACATTAAGGAAATATATCATTTAAAAACTAAGATATGACCACTGGATTGCATACTCGATAAAAGAATATGTTTCGCGCTTCTTTTTGTAGAGAGTCAAGCAAGCCGGCCGCCTCAAAAAAAATCCGGTATAGCGCTCAGCCAGTACCGGATTCATCTCATGAGCGAGTGGTTTCATCTGCACACTCGTGTCATTTTTCTATCTCAAATCCTGAGTTTTAATCCAGTCCTGATCGGTATAAGTCCTGTTCTCCCCGCACATAGACCAAATGAAGGTATAGTTTGTGGTACCGCAACCGGCATGGATGGACCACGATGGGTTGATCACCGCCTCCTCATTGTGCATCACGATATGACGAGTCTGGGTAGGCTCACCCAGGTAATGGAATACAACCTGATCAGAAGGAACATCAAAATAGAAATAGACTTCCATCCTTCTCTCGTGGGTATGCGCCGGCATGGTGTTCCACACAGATCCGGTCTGCAACTGGGTCATACCCATGGATAGTTGACAGGTCTCCAACACATCCGGATGGATATACTGGTTGATAATCCGCTCATTGCTGTCTTTCAACGACCCCATCTTCACATGCTTTGCATTATCATATTGGATAAGTTTGGTTGGAAATGTGGCATGGGCAGGACAACTGTTCATGTAGAACTTTGCGGCTTCCTTTGCATTCTTGCTTGCAAAGCTTACCTTCTTCGCCCCCTTCCCTATATACAAGGCATCAAAATGATTGACATTGTAGACCTTGTCATCGACGGTCACGATTCCATCTCCCCCAATGTTTATCATCCCAAGTTCCCTTCTCTCAAGAAAATAGTTAACACCAAAATCTTTCATGGCATCAATGTTCTTGTCAAGAGCGACAATCTTGTCGCTGGGCATGATCCCCATGGTCACAATTCTGTCTACATGTGAGTATACACCGCTGACATCATCGGCCTTGAAAACATCCTGAATCAAGAATTCCTTGCGAAGCTCCTCGGTGTTCATCCGAGAAAACGGTTCCTTTCCTGTTGAATAGCGAATATCCATAGTTTCCTCCTAATCTAGGGTCTTTGTATTTTACCAACCCAAATTGCAAATTCTTCCAAATTGTCAGGATCCTCGAAATAAGAGACATACTTGGTTGCAAGTTCTTCTCCCAATCTTCGGAAACCTCCAAGAAGATGATACGTGACAAGCTCGGAAATGTTTTCCTTGTCCTTGTTTTCAATCAAGGAGACCAACTGCTTGTGCTCGTCAAGAATTGAAAAGTAATCATGGGCCTCCACAATGTCCATCATCCTAAAACGAGTGTAGCAGGCCTCGCTCTTTTGAATCAGATCCCATAAATCGGAGCACAGCAATTTATCAAACCAGAACTTATGGAAAGCAGAATCCAAGGCAAAAAAAGTTTCCGCGGTGAAATCCTTGCTCCCAAGAAGAATATCCTGCCTGCGCAACTGGTGATAGCAATCCTCCAGCGCCATATCATCCGCAACATCGACAAAATCCTTTATAACCTGGCTTTCCAAGACACTGCGCATATAAATGGTCTGACGAATCGATTTCACCGACAATTTGCTAACACGGTCTTCCTTATAGGGGACTATATCAAGCAAATGTTCATCGGAAAGCCTAAGCAATGCGGTATGCACAGGGGTGCGGCTTGCCTTGAACCGCCTGCAAACCATTGACTCTTGCAGACCTTGTCCAGGAACCAAGGACAGCGTCAATATCTCTTTCTTGAGTGTGGTATAAATGAAGTTTGCCAAGCCGCTCGAAACCAGATCTTTTTCTTTTTGCATACAATTTCACTAGTTGTATACAAAAGATACCATGATATCTCCCCTCTGTCAAACCAAAGAGGCCATCCTGGAAAACCAGAATGGCCATTCATATATTATTATAATTCCACCTAAGCGGTGTAGTTCTCTAGCATCTTGCTCCGAGCAGGGTTCTTCAGCCGCTCAAGAGCTTTTTTCTCAATCTGGCGAATCCTTTCCTTGGTAAGATTGTACAACTCACCTATCTCCTTGAGAGACATCGCATTCTGTCCATTCAATCCAAAACGAAGTTCCAATACTTCCCTTTCCTTGTCACTGAGAGTGGCAAGTGCACTCTGGATATCTTCCTTCAAGGAGTTCTCCATCAGGCGATCCTCCGGCGATGGGGAGGTATCCTCCACAAAGTCACCAATGCTACTGGTAGTACCTTTGTCAGTATAGACAGGAGAATCCAGGCTCACCATCTCCGACTTATTGCCAGCAATTCATTTACCAATTTTGGCTCCAAACCGGTTAATTCACCAATCTGTTCAACACTAGGATCCGTAGTGCTGTTCTCATGCATCAGCGATTTCTTTGCTTTCTGGATTTGCATGAGCTCATTTGTCCTATTAAGGGGAAGCCTCACCGCCCTGCTCTTCTCACAAAGAGCCTTGACCACTGATTGACGAATCCACCAAACGGCATAGCTAATAAAATGATATCCCTTGTCAGGTTCGAACTTATCCAAAGCAGTCATCAACCCAATATTGCCCTCATCAATCAGGTCATTGAGAGGAATACCTTGGTTTTGGTATTTCTTTGCAACATTTACCACAAAACGAAGATTAGACTCAATCAGCTTCTTTCGAGCTAACTCATCTCCACGCTTTGCCTTGAGGGCAAGACTGTATTCTTCTTCAGGAGAAAGCAAGGGAATGCGATTAATTTCTTTTAAATATAAGGAAAGGACATTTGAATCCCCGTAAGAATCATCATGAGCAATGTTGGTCAAAACTTTACTTGCCATTTGAAGAACCTCCGTATATATAACAACAAGCAATATGCATGCCAACTTTTATTTTTTATTATAACGCAAAGAGTTACTTATTCTTGTTAAAAAACAGATGACCTCAAACGGTTCAAAAACGACAAATAAACTAAATTAACAACAAAAAGATGTGTCACTTTGACACATCAGTTGTTTTTTACTTGAATTATGGGTAACTTTGACCCTTTAAGGCTAGGAAAACAGAAAGAAGGAGTCGGAATCCTCCACAGACCAAGGAAAATCAAGTTGTAAGGAAGAAAACCATTCATAAAGATTTCCCCTGAAAGGAATCTCGCTTGTCTGCAATTGCTTGATAAGGTCATGGTATACGTCCTTGAGATAATCATGAATCATATCTCCCTCGCTCAACGAACAACAAACTCGTTTCTTGCCAAGAAGATAGATAGAGAACTGAAGACGAAAAAAATCCAGCCAATCCTTATCCCTGCAGTTTGATTCACATCCCCTTATCAAGAAGGCATCAACAAAACAACCCAGGGAACTGGGAAGATTTTGTGCTTGGGCGAATCCAATAGCTTGCTGATAGAAATAGTTTCCTATCTCTTTCTCGGACATGTCCCATACTTGTTTTAGGCAATTGCCTTCCATAATTTCCTTACCGACCTCACGTAAAGCAATATAGTAAGAGATAAGAAAAGTGGCAAGTGATTTCACACTGAGAAAAGTCTGCGCACCTTCTCAAAATCCAGTTGCCCTTTCTCGCTGGATTTACTATATTATCTGCATACGTAAAACAACGTATAAAATTCTTATTCACATTATTCGTTTGGAGGAACAAACAATGACTATTAGACCGTTGGCAGACAGAGTATTGGTTAAGTCTGAACAAATGCAGCAGAAATCTGCTGGTGGCATCTACATCCCTGAAACCGCTCAGGAAAAGACCCAGATCGCAACTGTTATCGCTGTTGGCGAAGGCACTGACAAGGTCAAGATGACCGTCAAGGCTGGAGACAAGATTCTTCATGACAAGTTTGCGGGTGTCCAGGTTAAGAGCGAGGGTGAGGAATACCTTATCCTTAAGATGGAAGATGTGCTTGCAGTGATCTGCTAAGCGGTATTCTTTCTTGTCTTTTTCAACCGGTTGTCTTCTCGACAACCGGTTTTTTACTCTATTCGTTATACAAGAATCCCTCAATTTTCTCACAAAGACCACTTGTCAGGGTTTGTGGATGATAACTTTCAGGCAAGGATCTCATCATACATGTCCCATAACTTTTCGATTCAACCCTGCTGTCAAGGATAACCACGATACCCCGATCATCCTTGTTTCGCAACAAACGCCCAAAACCCTGCTTGAGTTTCATTGTCGCAGAAGGTAATCCCAACTGACCAAAACCACTTCCCCCTGCAAGATCAAGAGCATCGCAACGGGCCTTGAAGACGGGATCCGAGGGTACTTGAAAAGGCAATTTGACAATGATCACCATTCTTAGGGTCTGACCTGGGGCATCAATTCCTTCCCAAAAGCTTGAGGTGGCAAACAAGTTGCTGTCATTATCCTTGATGAAATTATTCAAAAGTGTGAAACGGTCCATCTCGCCTTGACAGAAGAGTGTCATATGGTTTGTCTTAAAACGATCCTCCACCTGTTCTTTTACCGCCTTGAGCATGCTGTAACTAGTGAACAGCACCAAGGTCCCTCCCCCTGCAGAGAAAATGCAATTGAAAATGGTATCACCCATATAGCTGATATATGGCGCGGGGTCGTCACGAGAAAAAACAGGAGCATCACTTGGAGTGAGAAGCAATAACCGATTACGAAAATCAAAAGGAGAGATGAAAGTATCCCTTAGGAAAGGACGGACGTCATCATAAGGCAAGCCCACACGGCTACCCCAAAACCTGAAATCATCGTTAAGATTCATAGTCGCGGAGGTGCAAACAACCGTATCAAGCTTCTTGAAGATAGCCTCCACCATCATGTGTGATATGTTCAGGGGGGTGATCATCACCTGTACCCGATGGCTCTTATCCTTGTTCGTCTCGACATTGAACCAATGTATATCATCATCCCATGCCGGAAAATTGCAAAACTTACAAAGCACCTCGGACATCTTCTGGAGCCTGAGACCTCTGATTTTCATCTCGTTGATTTTGCTTTCAAATTCCAATGGGGCTGTGTTGTGTTCAAGCAACTGGTTGATCTTGGAGGCTAGACGCCCGCTGGTCTCAGATACCTTGGTTGCTGATTCGACAAATTCATCAAGACGGGGTTGGTTTTCTGCCTTGATAAGAACGGGTTGAAATGAATTCTTTGCGAATACCACCAGAAGGTATTGATCCAGCGTATCGACATCCCGAAGCAACAAGGCGATATCATCGTGAATCCTATCTACAATGTCATCGGACATGGCGTAAGGAGCAAGCGATTCCAGCAAGGAAAGGGAGGAACCTCCTTTTCGCTCAATAATCGCTATCTGTCTTTTCATTTCCTTCGAGTCATATATCTCGGTGAAATACTCGCTGGCATTACTTTCAATGTTATGGGCCTCGTCGATGATAAGCCTGTTGAAAGGAGGAAGAATACCATCCTCTGTATAATCCAAGCCATCCTCAAAGCGTGTATGGGCATCACTGAAGAGCAGATGATGATTGCTTACCACAATATTGGCTTCCTTGGCCTTGAGTTTGGCCTTGAAATAAAAGCAATCATGCAGATAAGGACAATTGCGGCCTTGGCATAAGTCCCCATCGCTATTGATCTCAAGCCACAAGTCGCTTAAGCGCCCAGGATACTCATTCCGAAGTCCTGATTCGGTAATTTTCGCCCATTGCTCAATCTTGCAAATTTCCTCGGTAGGATCGTCGGCAAGCAAAGGAGTCTCCGCTTTTTTTTGCAATAATCTTCGTATGCAAAGATAATTACCTCTTCCAACGGCCAATGCGACCTTGCAGGAACGGTCCAAAAGCCGGAATATCATCGGGATATCCTTCTCGAAAAGCTGTTTCTGGAGGTTGATGGTACTTGTGGCGATCACCGTTTTCTCATCAGGATGCTCCATGGCGTTGTATATTGCGGGTACAAGGTAAGCAAAAGACTTGCCGATACCCGTGCCTGCTTCAACAGCAAGAATAGCCTTATTCTCATAACTTTGGCGCACCAGCTCTGCCATGAGCAACTGGCCTTCACGATATTCATATGAGGGGAACCGGCTTTGAAGGGTGCCCCCTACATCGAATATGGTATAGATGTCATTCTTCGTCAATTTTGTATTCCTGTAGTTTACGATGGAGTGTCTTTCTTCCTATACCAAGAATCTCGGCGGCCTTGGTCTTGTTGCCTTTGCAACTTGCAATGGTCGAGACAATCAGTCTTCGTTCTCCCTCTGAGAGAGTTATGCCAACGTCAAGATTCACTGTGGAATTATTCTCACTTTTGCTTATCGCAGGAGGTAAATCACAAATGTCAATGGTATTGGTCCTTGAAAGCACCACCGCGCTTTCGATGCAATTACGAAGCTCTCGGATGTTACCAGGCCAATCATAAGTAAACAGGGCTCGTTTTGCTTGCTCGCTAAAGCCTTCAATCTTTTTATTGTTCTCCTGGTTGAACAAAGTAAGGAAACTTGTCATCAAGAGAGGAATATCCTCTTTCCGTTCCCTGAGCGAGGGAACTTCAAGATGCACGACATTCAAACGGTAATAGAGGTCTTCCCTAAAATTTCCCTTTTTTATTTCTTCACTGAGGTTTCTGTTGGTCGCACACACAATTCGGACATCAACATTGATAACCTTTTCACCACCAACACGCTCAAATTGTTTTTCCTGAAGCACCCTTAGGAGCTTGACCTGGGTGGAAAGATTAATCTCCCCTATCTCATCAAGAAAAATCGTCCCCCCATCAGCAAGCTCGAACCGACCCTTTTTCATACTCGAGGCGCCTGTGAAAGCGCCTTTCTCATGACCAAACAGCTCGCTTTCCAACAGGGATTCAGTAAGGGCCGCACAATGCACCTTGATAAGCGGCCCCTCTTTTCTATTTGACAATTCATGGATGGCATCGGCAACCAGCTCCTTGCCTACCCCGCTCTCGCCTGTTATCAACACCGAGGCTTTTGTCGGGGCAACCTGGCTGACAATGTCCATAAGGGCGACCATTTTCTGACTTTTCCCAATAATGCGATCATACTTGGTCCTCGCCTTAATCTCCGCCAGTTCCTTTTTCATCTGATCATGCTCGGCGAGAAGGTCATTGGTATCCAAAGCCTTCTTCACCACAAGAGAGAGCCGGTCAAGATCCACTGGCTTTGTAAAAAAATCAATGGCCCCATCACGCATGGCATCGACAGCCGACTCGATGGTCCCATGTCCGGTAAGAATCACCACGGGAAGACGCGGGTACGCACCATGGATCCTCTTGAGCAACTGCCCTCCATCAAGACCCGGCATCCGTAAATCTGTAATTACCAAACTCACATCTTCCTTATTCACTAAATCCCAGGCCTTGTCACCATCCTCGGCGGTTAGTGTCTCAAAACCTTCCAGCTCCATAGCCATGGCAAGGCCTTCACGTATGTTCTTCTCATCATCACAAACAAGAACGGTCCGTTTCATTGGTTCACCTCCACCGCGGTACTATCAATATTGATTCCGCCTTTTGGCAAGGTCAGCCTTTGGTTCTCGGGAACGGGGAAGGACAAGGTAAAACAGGTACCTTCTCCAACCTTGCTTTGCACAGACACATCCCCTTTATGTTCCTTCATGACCTTATATACAACTGTCAGCCCAAGTCCCGTACCACTGGTCTTGGTGGTGAAATATGGTTCAAAAATCTTTGAGAGATTTTCAGCGGGGATGCCACTGCCGGTATCCCTTACCTTGAGAAGCACATTATTTCCGTCAAGTTTCATCGACAAGGTCAAGGTTCCACCTTTTTCCATTGCGTTCATTGCATTCTTGATCAAATTAAGTAAAACCTGCTTGACCAGGTTCTCATCAAATTCAATCATAGGAATCGCAATCCTGATATCAAGGATAATCTTGACCTTGTTCTTTTCCAGCTCAGGCTTGACGAAATCAGCCGTTTCCCTAACAATCTTATCAAGATATCCAAGTCTCAGCTTGGTATTCATGGGTCGGACAGCAAAAAGGAAGTCAACCACGATACCATTGAGACGGTCTATCTCCTCATCAAGCACATCAATGTAACGCTGAGCATCATCCAAAGTCAGGTTCTTCTTGCGTTGAAACGCCTTCTTGAGCAACTGCAGGTGAATACCCATGGCCGCTAATGGATTTTTTATCTCATGTGCGACCGAAGCCGCCATAGTCGTCATTGAGGCAAGGTTCTCGCTTTGATGCAATTTTGCAGCCGCAAGATTCTGCTCTGTGACATCGCATAGCATCACCACATAAGAATTCTTCAATCTGTCGGAAAGGACCACTTGTACCGCAATGGTCTTGAAACCATCACCCCAAGGAAAATTGAACTCATTATCCAGTCCTTCACCCCCTTTGGTAAGGCAGGTGCAGATGTAGGAGAGTATATGCTTGTCATCGATGACCTTGTCCAGGCGCATCCCCTCATACCCATTCAAAGAAGGCCTGAACATGGGAATCATCAAAGAACACTTACAATTGACAAAAACAACCGTGTTGTTTTGCTTGGCAAGGATAACCCCATCACGCATGGAATCCAATGTCACCTCAAGCATCTTCTCGTCATTATCCAAATTGTTGATGATGCTTTCTATCTGTTTGGTATCTAGCTGGTCAATCTTCTGTAAAGCCTTGGAAACAAACTTATTCAATCCTTTCCTCCATCAAACGCAAGTACAAGGTCTGCAGTAACAATTTACTATTCTGGTTATACAAGCAAGCCTGACTAAATGAACTCGAGATAAGGCCACTCAATCTTTTCGCATAATTCGTGTTGATTTTCTGCTGTAAAAAAGCCTGTTCGATGAGAGACATCAATTGCTCAAGGAAATATCGAACCGACGAGGGCAGTTCCAAGGCAAGAAGGGCGTCGTCATATTCCTTAGAAAGATACGTGTGGGTCGTGATACTTGTAAACACCCGCAGTGCGAGTTGTCTTGTCCCTATGATGTCAAGGCCGCTCCCTTGCAAGAAAAAACTCTCAAAATCTGAGACAGGAGAAGGAAGAAAGAAGTCGGACAAGAGGGAATTGACCTGGGAAGGAGACAGCGGCACAAAGGAAAACTTCCTAACCCTTGAAAGAATGGTGGGAAGAATTCGTGCGGGATGCTCGCTGAGCAAGAAGAAATAGACATCCTCAGGTGGTTCCTCAAGTATTTTCAGCAGGCTGTTACGAGCGGAGACATTCGCATCCTCCACATTCTCGATGATAACGAAACGCTTTTCTTCCTTGGCGCTTGTCTGTCTTGTCCAATCATCGATGGCCCTTATCTGGGCAATCGAGATCGAAGTATCCTTCTTTTCATTCCCATACAGGCTTTTCATCGCCTGCCGCAGGTCCGAGGCAATCTTTTTTGCTTCTTTCCCATCAATCGCGGTCTTCCTCTTTTCCAAGGCCCTGAGAAGCTCATCGACAGCCGAGGCGCTGTCATATACGGCATTCTGGGTGCTTGTCGCGCTGGCAAGCAAGGCCGCATGGTACTGCATGAGGCAGATCCTTGTAGCACGGATGAGGAAGTTTTTGCTAAAATCCGTCCTGAGCCTCTCAAAGTTCGAAAGGGAAGTCTCTATAACGCTCTTATGGTCCCGTTGACTGGCAATAATCACATTGTCTACAGACAAGCTTCTGAATGCCATGCAACTATCACATCGGCAAGCATCACTATTATGATTCGGACAGCAGAGCACCCTCGCAAGTTCCAATGCGGTGCTCATCCTCAGACTATAACGTGGCCCACCGAACAAATTCGATTGGCTGAGTTTCCCTTCCCTGATCTGAGCAGTCAGAGAGGAACAAACCTCACCTTGGTAAGGAGCTAAAGTCTCAAACATTGATATTCCCCAGTTGCGAGGAGACCCATTGCATGGTCACCGGCTGGTAAGGGTCGATAAGCCTGGTGACAAACTGACTTTTGCTTAACAATCCCGTAATGTTGAACAAGGTCTGCATCCTGAGGAAATAAAGGATAATGGCGATAAGCACCAGCATCTCAAGCAAACCCCAGAAAAATCCAAGCAATTTGTTAATTGCATCCAAACCATTGGAGACACTGAATATTTTGTCAAGCAGGCCACCAAGAAATCTCATAAGCAGGAAACCGGCCACAAACAAAGCAACAAAAGCAAACAAAGAGGCAAAAAAGGGCGAAATATTGAACGTGGATACAAACGTCGGACTCAAGAGGGCCGTGAACATCAATGCAACTATCAAACCAATAAGGTATCCTGCAGTCTTGGAAAAACTCTCGGCAAATCCAGAAATGGCACCTCCGATACCCCCTATCATCAACAGGGCAAACATTATTACATCAATTGAGTTAAAATATATGTTTCCAATAGTCAATCCCCAATCCATAAGCTTACTCCCCCTTTCTGGGTATACAACTGATAATCACAGATGCAATATTCTTCGCTGCATCTCCGCAATCCAAGCTTCTTATATTCTTCGAAAGAATACTCCGTTTTTCCCAATCATCCAACAGGGAAAACACCATTGGAACAAAATCCTTCTCAGAATGCAGGACCAAGGCGGCCTCTCTTTCCTCAAGGCGTTTCGCATTGAGTATCTGGTCTCCTCTGCTTGCATTCAGAGAGAGAGGAACAAGCAGGCTGGGTTTTCCAAAGAAACAAAGTTCCGCAATGGTACCGGCCCCGCTTCGACAAATCACCAAGTCGGCATCATTGTACAACTCTCTTAGCTCGTCGCCTATATAACTAGTGGCATAATAATTTTCGTGCTGGGTTTCCTGGTTTCGTCGTATACCGTATTGATGATATACAAACGCACGGTTGCAGAGCTCGTCCAGATTATCCCACACCAAGCGGTTAATTTGAAGCGCCCCCTGGCTTCCTCCTGTAACCAGGATCAAAGGTAATTTCGTCCCCAGCCGTTGTTTCATGTCAAACCGAAGGGGACCTCGCAACTGGGAACGGATGGGATTACCTGTCACTACTGTCTTTGCAAAAGGCAAGACGCCTCTAGCTTGCTCATAAGCAATGCAGATCTTGTTGGAATACCGGCTTGTAAGCCTTGTCGCCAGGCCGGGGTCTGCGTCAGATTCATGACTAACGATTGGAATATGCAAGAAATGCGCCGCATAGACAGGGGGGACACTTACATATCCTCCTTTCGAAAAAAGCACATCGGGCTTGAAATGAAACAAAATAACAAGGGACTGAAAGAAACCAATCACTATGGCAAACACATCGATTATCACATGAAGACTGAAATACCGGCGGAGTTTCCCACTGGCGATGGCCTTGAAGGGAACGTCTTCCCCCTCGACGGCTTCTCTCTCAATCCTCTTGGTGCTCCCGATATAAAGGCATTGGTAGCCAGGAGACTCCTTCAACTCTTGATGGACAGCCAATGCCGGCAATACATGTCCAAGAGTGCCACCACCAGTATAACATATTCGCATAATTCAGAATGATATCAGAAAACGGGACATTTTGACACAAATTTTTATACGATACACAAAATGCACCTATTACGCTTTTCTCTTGCGCCTCTATTGAGTATACTTCTAAAAGTAAAAATTATTGCTACAAAAGTGAGATGGATATGGGAAAATCATTGTTAGCCAAACTCTTTGGGACCAAGCAGGACAAAGACCTGCGTCAGTTACTTCCAATTGTCAATACTGTCAATGCAGAGGAAGGATGGGCAAAGAGCCTAAGTGATGAACAATTCCCGCTGCAAACCACTGAATTCAAGAAACAGATAGCAGAAGGGAAAACTTTGGAGGAATTGCTCCCAAAGGCCTTCGCCCTTACCCGTGAGGCAGCTTTTAGAGTTTTGGGTCAACGGCATTTCGATGTGCAAATCATGGGTGCCATTGTACTGCATCAAGGCAAGATTCTTGAGATGAAGACGGGAGAGGGCAAAACCCTTACCTGTGTTCCCTCCGCATATCTCAATGCCCTGGAAGGCAAAGGCGTGCACATCGTCACGGTCAATGATTACCTTGCAAGCCGGGACGAGAACTGGATGGGGCCGATTTTCGAATTTCTCGGACTAAGTGTCGGGGTAATCCTCTCGGATATGGATAATGAGACCCGAAAGAAGAATTATAGTTGCGACATCACCTATGGGACCAACAATGAGTTCGGCTTTGATTATCTCAGGGACAACATGAAATGGTCGGCTTCTGAAAAAATCCAGCCCAAGCATCATTATTGCATTATCGATGAAATCGACTCCATCCTTATCGATGAGGCCCGGACACCTCTTATTATCAGCGGTCAGGCCGAGGATGATTCAAAGCAGGTCCATGGGGCTAAAAATATCGCTCCTTTTCTCAAGGAATGTGAAAAGGACCCTGCCACCGGCACCTACTATGAGCAAGATCCCCTAGCCCGTTTCGATAAGAATGTTCAGTTTGATGAGAAAGGCGACTATAAGATTGATGAGAAACAGAAAAGCGTCTCCTTTACCAACCAGGGCATGACCCATATGGAAGAGCTGCTTCAGAAAAACGGCATCATCACGGGCTCCTTGTATGATGATGCGAACTTTGAATATGTGCATTATGTGACTCAGGCCGAGAAAGCCCTTCATTTGTTTAACAAGGACGTTGATTATGTCGTCGCGGATGACAAGGTCCAGATAGTCGATGAGTTCACAGGCCGTATTCTTGTCGGAAGACGATACAGCGACGGCCTGCACCAGGCTATCGAGGCGAAGGAAGGGATTACGGTCCAGGGTCAGAACAAGACCTTGGCAACCATAACATTCCAGAATTTCTTCAGAATGTATGACAAGATTTCAGGTATGACCGGTACTGCCGATACGGAAGCCCCTGAGTTCCTCAAGATTTACAACCTGGATGTTGTGGTAATCCCGACCAACATGCCTTGTATTCGCAAGGATCTGGGCGATCTGGTCTATTTCAATGAGCAGTTCAAGTATCAGGCCATCTGTGAAGAAATCAAGAAAGTACACCAAACCGGACAACCGATTCTCGTAGGAACCATCAGCATTGAAAAAAGCGAGCTGCTCTCCACGCTTCTCCATCGTATGGGGATACAGCATGAAGTGCTTAATGCAAAGAACCATGCACGTGAGGCCCTGATCATCGAGGAAGCCGGCGCCAAGGGTGCGGTGACCATCGCCACCAACATGGCCGGCCGTGGTACCGATATCAAGCTTGGAGGAAGCCTTGAGGCCAGAGCAAGAGCTCTTGCTGGCTCTGAGGCCTCTGCGGCCGAGATGCAGGAAGCCATCAAGAAGGTTACCCCTCAATGGCAGAAGGACTATGAGGAAGTGAAAGCCCTTGGAGGGTTATACATCCTTGGCACGGAGAGGCATGAGAGCAGGCGTATCGACAATCAGTTGAGGGGACGTTCAGGTCGTCAAGGCGATCCGGGCACCAGCCGTTTCTACATCTCCCTTGATGACACGTTGATGCGGTTGTTTGCCAATGACAATCTTAAGACAATGCTTGGCAAGATTGGTATGCAGGATGGAGAACCTATCGAGCACAAGATGCTCAGCAACGCACTGGAAAAGGCTCAGAAGCGTGTTGAGGAAAGAAACTTCGAGATACGAAAACATTTGCTTGAGTATGATGACGTGCTTAACGAGCAGCGAAATTATCTTTATACCCAGCGTGATGAAATCCTTCTTTGCGAGGATTTAATCACCAGGGTTCTCAACAACTGTCATATCCTTACGGATGCCATTTGTGAAAAGGCATTCAAGAACGATAATCCTGCAGGAACCATAATCGAGGCGATGCTGAGCGACTTTCATGTGGTTGCCGAGCCTCTCAAGAGCACGGCTTCAGAACAAGAGTGGAAGGAATACCTGAATACTTTCATTGATAAGGAAGTAAAAGACAAGGTGGAACTTACCGGGGCGAAGCCCTTCAATGAGTTCCTTAGGTTCAATTATCTTCGCCAGATTGATATGCGCTGGCAAGATCATCTTACCATGCTGGAAGATCTTCGGGATGCGGTGGGCCTGAGGACATACGCCCAGAAGAATCCATTGGTGGAATACAAGGTGGAGGGTTTCGAGATATTCTCCAAAATGCTGGAGGATATTTCTTCTTTCATGGCCCATTTATTGGTCAGTGTGCAAATTACAAGGAATGAAGACCAGTACGGCAACCGTGGCAACCGTAAGATGATCGAGTCTCACAGGACCCAGAATACTTTTGCAAAGGAAAGCAACTTGCCAAACAGGACACGGCAGGCCAATGGTGCGGAGGCGCAGAACGTCACCATCCGTAGGACCGGTCCCAAAATTGGTCGCAATGATCCCTGTCCTTGCGGCTCAGGCAAGAAGTATAAGAATTGCTGCGGCAGAAACCAGTAACCAATATGTAGGGATTCCCACGATAAGACCGCCCTCTTTTCTGAGCGGCCTTGTTATTTCTTGCAGTCCACCGACAGACCAGCATCGATTAAAAGAAATCGGCAGGATTGAGATTGATACCATTCTGCTGAATAACAAAAAGCAAGGTCGGGACGGTAAATTCCGTTCCAGTGGTGCCAATTGAACCAATACTCTGTCCTTTGGATACCCCATCCCCAATCTTGACCTCGACATTTTCCAAGTGCGCATACATAGTCCTGTAGCCGTTCTCATGGCTGATAACCACAAAGCGGCCTCTGCCCTTTTGCTCATTGCCCGCATCAACGACATTCCCCGAGGCTGATGCGACAACAGCACTTCCCTCCTTCCCCTGGATAAGAATGCCTTCAAGGCCATGGGGCTCGGCAGGATCGTTACTGGCCTGCCCGTACATTCCCACAATAGTTCCTGTGGCAGGCCTGACAAAAGAAATAGGAGAGACATCTGCAAGTGCTGTCGCACTTGTTGTCATCGGATCAGGGATGAACAAGGTCTGCCCAATATTAATCCTATCACTTGTGAGTCCATTAAGCTCCATCAGAGTCTTCCATCCAAGATTGTTCTTACTCGCAATCCTTGAAAGGATATCTCCCTCCCTGACGGTATACAGTTGTCCGTCACGATCCGGAATACGAAGAACGGTCCCTGTCGTTATCGCTGCTACATTTCGTATCTGGTTTACGGCGATAAGAGTCTGTGTCTTGAGTCCATAACTTGAGGCAATCGAGATAAGATCCTCTCCTTCTTCCACCTCATGATCAATAAACTGGACCGCTTTCTGTTGGGCCTGGATCTTTTTTACTTCTGAAAGGCCCACGGCAGTCACGGGACTTACTTTTGGAGAAGAGGCAGCCACTTGCACTGGTTGCACGACTGAGGAACCCGCATTGTCAGTGCTTGGCATCTTTGCACCTGTTACAGCTTGGGCAGGAACAGGAGGAGACAAAGTTTCCTCCTGTGGCTTTGACTCGGCCTTTTGGGAAGCGGTCTGCTCACTTTGCGAAACAACAGCTGAGGGTTCGGAAGGAAACATTATCCACCAAAGGGCCAGTACAACCACACAGACACCAATTCCTATCAATATTACCCAGACAAGACTCCTGGAGGAATTCAGCCTGGACGGTTTTGAAGTGTCCCTTTGGTTTTGCATATCATCATAGTTGTCTTTTGCCATAACTCGACATTACCTTTTCTTAAGTGTACTATAAAACAATCATGGCCACTAGTCAAAACCATAGGACTTATCTTTTCTTTACCATAGGAACCCTGGTCGCCTTAAGTATTTTGGCATTTCGCATCGCCTTTATCATCATTGAAGGTGGAAAAACCAAAAAATATCAGGACCCTGTGGTTTCCCAAAGTGTGATACGTGGTACCATATATGACCGTAATGGCAAGATCCTTGCGATTTCCACTCCGTATTACAATCTTTATTTTCATCTGCAAAACATAAAGGACATGAATAAGGCATGCATGCTTGTCGCTCCGTTCGCTGACATGACAATGGAGGAAGTGAAGCAGCAAATCTCCCATTACACTACCTATGCCTTGGTGAAAAAACACTTGGATCCTGCCAAGGTCGGCACCCTGGAGAAAGCCATCAAAGATGCAAAAATGCAGAATGCCATCAGTGTGGAAAAGATTATGGGACGGAGTTATCCGGCACTCTTCCATGCAGCACAGACCATAGGGTTCGTTAATCCAGAGAACAAGGGCCTTGAAGGAATAGAATATTCATTTGAGAAAGAGCTCGATCCCAAGCCCCAGGTGGGAAGCAAAGAGGTAATTTACGGGGATGACCTGACCCTTACCCTGGATATCGATATCCAATACCTGCTGGATGTCCAGTTGCAGGCAATTGCAGATAAGGACCGGCCTGATTATGCCGTCGGTATTGTCATGGATTGCAAAACAGGGGATATTCTCGCCATGAGCAGCTATCCCTGGTATGACAACAACTCAATCGGGTCTTCCACCCCGGAAGAGAGATTGAACCATTGTGTCAATTACCTATTCGAGCCAGGTTCGGTATTCAAGGTTTTTTCTCTCTGTGCGGACCTGCAGGCAGCACAAGCTGACTTCTCCACCCCCTTTGTCTGTGATGGTTCATTCACTTTTGAGGGAATCACCATCAATTGTCACGAAAAACACGGGATTGTCACTCCACGGGAAATGATAGCAAAGAGTTGCAACGGGGCCATTGCGTATTGGTCGCTTCAGACTGACAGTGACAAGTTCTACCAGACATTAAACGCCTTTGGATTCAACAGGTCCTATGATATTGGATTGCCAAGTAAAACAAGGGCGAAACTTAACGACCCTTCAACATGGTCAAAACGAAGCAAGCCCACCATAAGTTTTGGACAGGAATTGTCGGTGACGGCACTGCATCTTGCCACAGCCGCCACGGTTTTTGCAAATGAAGGCATGCTGCTCATGCCGAACCTGGTGCTCCAACGAAGCAAAGGCTCGGCCATTGGAAAGACCAATGATATTTTATATGAAAGGAAAGTCAAGGAACAAGGAAAAGTCGTTGACAGCGACATCGCCAAACAACTACTCTCCTACATGCACTCAGCGACACAAGAAGGAGGAACTGCTGTTTTATGCGATGTCCCAGGTGTGTCTGTCAGCGCGAAAACAGGAACAGCACAAATTCTCAACCCTGAGACGAATAGTTATACCGATGGCACTGTCCTGGCCTCGACGCTCGCCCTTATCCCCTCAGATAATCCCCAATATATAATTTACATTGCTGCAGGAAACCCCAAAGGGGATACCATCTGGGGAGCGAATATAGCTAGTCCCGCTATAGGGAAAGTCATCGAAGGGCTAATCAGCCAAGGCAAGCTGATCAGTGACAAGTCACACACCACTCCCTGACTGGGCATCCTTCTCCTTGACTAGATAAAAACAAATCTCACAGAAATGGCGAGTGGAAAACAGCCCTTTCCTGGTGAAATCACGTCGGGATTGCATACGGATTGCAGGCCCGTACTTCGCACGGGCCTGTCTAAGAGCTGCATCATAATCAGTATCAATCATCTTGAATAATTGCATGTTTACAGAATATACCTCGTCAAATCCTGGTTTTCCAACACATCATGCAACCGTTCATCGACATAGGCCTTGGTAATCGATATGCTTTGCCCTGCCAACTCGTCAGCACTAAAGGATAGCTCCTCAAGCAATTTCTCCATAATTGTGAATAACCTTCTTGCTCCAATATTATCATTTGTGGTGTTCACGCTATAGGTTATCTCACTAATCCTTCTTAACGCCTCATCGGTGAACATTATGTCCACACCCTCGGTCTTGAGAAGCTGCTGGTATTGCTTCGTAATCGCATTCTCAGGTTCAGTCAGTATACGGTAGAAATCGTTGCTCTTCAGTTCATCCAACTCAACGCGAAGAGGGAATCGTCCCTGTAGCTCTGGAATAAGGTCACTTGGCTTGGCCACATGGAAAGCACCACTGGCGATGAACAAGATATGGGTTGTATCGATGACTCCCCACTTTGTGCTTACTTTTGTTCCTTCGATGATAGGGAGGATGTCTCTTTGCACTCCTTCCCGAGACACATCAACACCACCTCCGGTAGGACCGCTGTTGGCAATCTTATCTATCTCATCAATGAAGATGATACCCATCTGCTCGACCCGTTCCTTGGCTATGTCCACAGCTTTGTCGGGATCGATGCTTTTGTCGGTCTCCTCCTCAGTGAGAATCTCCCTGGCACGCTTGATTGTCACCTTGCGCCTATGATTGTTGCTATTACCAAAAATGGATCCCAGACTTTGCATGGCATTCTGAAGATCTTCGTTGTTTCCTGCTCCGAACATCTCAATGCCCACATTGGGTTTTCCCCCAACGGTCATCTCCACTTCCTTCTCCTCAAACTTACCATCCCGAAGCATCTGTCTGAACTGTTCACGGGTAACATCCGTCCTCTCGCTAAATGTTCCACTATCACCGGCTTGCGAAGGGACGGCGGGAAGCAAGAGATCCAACAAGCGGTTCTCAACCCTATCCTTGACCACATTTTCCATTCCACAGGCCAGCTCCCGTTTGACCTCCTGGACCGCGATACCCATCAAGTCACGAATCATTGATTCGACATCACGTCCGACATAGCCCACCTCGGTATATTTGGTCGCCTCGACTTTGATGAACGGTGCATTGGATAGTTTGGCGATACGCCTTGCTATCTCGGTCTTTCCCACACCGGTAGGACCTATGAGGATAATGTTCTTCGGGGAGACCTCATCCCTGATATCATCAGGAAGCCTTTTCCTCCGAGTCCTGTTACGAATGGCAACGGCGATGGTCCTCTTCGCCTTGTCCTGTCCAATTATGTATTTATCCAGCTCCTTGACTATTTCCCGGGGCTTCATTTCGTCCAATGTCTTTTGGCTCAATGATAACATCTACAGCTCCTCAACGATAATATTTTTATTGGTGAAAATACAAATGTCAGAGGCAATCTCAAGGCTCTTTCTTGCTATCTCCTTTGCGCTCATTTCCTTTGCGCAATCCAGATATGCCAAGGCGGCACTGTAGGCAAAGTTTCCTCCACTACCAATACCGATGGCATCTCCCTCAGGATCTATAACATCACCTACTCCATCAATAAGGAAAATTTTCTGACCATCAGTGGCAAGCATCATGGCTTCCATCTGCCTCATCTGTTTATCGCTTCTCCATTGTTTTGCCAGATCAACAGCAGAACGTGTTATATCACCGCTAAACTGTTTAAGCTTCTGCTCAAACAGCTCACAGAGAGTGAACGCGTCCGCAGTACCACCAGCAAAGCCAATAAGCACTTTCCCTTCATAAAGCCGTCTCACTTTATGGGCGTTTCCCTTGAGCACCACCTGGTTTCCTTGGGTCACTTGTCCATCACCAGCGATTGCAACCTTTCCATCTTTTCTTACCGCAATAATTGTTGTCCCTTTGAATTGTTCCATGTCATTTCCTTCCATGAGGGTGGCACATCGATACCACCTTCGCAAGTCTTTGTTGTGTCACGTGGGTATAAATCTGGGTTGTGGAGATACTCGCATGGCCCAACATTTCTTGAACCATCCGAATATCCGCTCCATTCTCCAAGAGATGTGTGGCGTAACTATGTCGAAGCACATGCGGAGTAAAATCTTTTTGCCATCCCAATCGTAACTTGTACGTATTGAAAATAGTATGAACAGTACTCAACGGCAACTGTTTTCCACTATTTGCACAAAAAATCAATGAAAGCAGGTTCTTATCCGCAATCCCCTTCTCTCGTTGCAGCTGATGCTTCAAAGGCAAATAATAGGCAAGAGCTGCTTTTGTCTCTGAAGTAAAGAACACATACCGTGTCTTGTTACCCTTTCCCTTGATTCGAATTTGCCTTCTCTCCATCTCCACCATCTCCTCGGTAACAGAAAGGGCCTCGCTGATACGACATCCAGTATCATACAGGAAGCAGAACAGCAGGTGGTCTCTGGATGAAGGGAAATCGTCATAAGTGAGGGACAAAAGTTCATTTACCTCATTTTTTGTCAGCACTGAGGGCAAATGGTCCTCTCTTCTCCGCACTGAGATATCGGCAAAGGGATTGCATTGGGTTATTTCCCTATCCCAAAGATACGCATAAAATGAACGTAGACAGCTCAGCGCTCGATTGATAGATGACTCACTGTGCAATCCACATTCCTTGAGAGAACGCACATACGTACGGGCATCAGCGGATGCGACATCTGTTAATCCCAGCTTCCTCTGATTACAAAATGAAGCAAACTGCAATAAATCTGTCTGGTAGGACACAATTGTATTCCTGCTATAATTCCGAACATCACCGAGGTAGGTCAAGAAATCAAAAATCATATCCATACCTGTCACGATACCACAAAATGACGATTGCCAAAATGATATTCTCCCTGGGAAGAAGGAGAAATAAAAACTTTTCTTGTTATAGGAACCCCTGCATCGAAAAGGCTTCGAACCACAAGACAGCCATTATCAAGTAAATCCAATCCTCCAAGCCTAACCGGCTCAGGCCCTAAAGCACTTGGAAGCAACCTTACTTCTCGACCATTATCCAAGGCCTCTCGGACACAAAGGAGCGCGCCACTCTTGAGCGGGGCCTGGATTACATAAGTACAAGGAGAGAGTGAAACCGTCAAAGTATTCCGTTCTTTGCAAGATAAACGCGATTGGGGCATATCTGGAGGAAAAACACTCAGCAAGGAAATCTGCGGAGACAATGCCCGTGTCTCCCTCAGCAAGCCCGAAGCCGAGGTAAGATAACAGTGTCCTCCTCCATCCAAGGCCCCTTTGACAGCCGCACGGTCGCAACCATAGCTAAGCGAGGTTACCACAGAGATCCCATTAAGCGCCGCCTCGAGGGCGACCTGATATGCAGCCGAAGCTCCCTCGAAATCAGGATGCCGTGTTCCACAAAGCGTAACAGTCATCTCATCGGGATCAGGAAGTTTTCCCTGATGGCAAAGAAAAAAGGGTTTCTCTTGCAACGTTGAGAGAAGTCCGGGGAACTCCTTTTGTCCTGAAAAAATTATGTGAGCACCCCTTTCCTTCAAGGCTGAAACAACTGAAATAAGCCTTTTTCTCGGAATATGAGGAATCTCCCCATGGGAAAGAAGAATAAATCTCTCCCTGTTTTCTATTGGTGACAGGGCTATGGACAATAAGTCATGGAACTTCATACCCCTCATACCGCATGAGGCGAGGAATCGTATCAGATATTCACATGAAACAGGTTGAGGACCACTTTGATCATCAAAAGGGAAAGAACAACTATCAACATGGGACGAACTATCTTCGCACCCTTTTCCAGCGCAAGCCCGCTGCCAATATAGGAACCGGCAATTGAGCAAAACGCACAAGGAATTCCTATTTTGTAGTCAATGTTCCCATTGATGGCAAAGGTGAACAAAGCGGCAATATTGGATGCAAGGTTCACCACCCTGCTCGTTCCACAGGCCTTGATCAATTCCAGGCCGATGATTGCGGAGAATATCCATGTAAGGAACATTCCTGTTCCTGGGCCAAAGAATCCGTCGTAACAACCAAGCACCAGACCGGTGAGGCAACTGACAAGAATTTTGTGCTTGCATCCTTTTGCCTGTCCAAAATTCGGTTTGACCAATGTCAGTGTGGCTATGCAAGGGACAAGGAACAACAAGAGATACTGCAGGTACACTCCGTCAAAATACAAGGCAAGACGGGAACCAATAGTCGAGCCCGCCAAAGAAAAGATGAAAGCAGCAATAGCCACTGTCCAATCTATCTTGCCTGAGCGGATATATCGGTAAGTAGCAATTGTCGTCCCGCAAGTCGAAGAGAACTTGTTGTTACCAAGCGCCATTGTGGGAGGAAGCCCCAAGGCGGCATAAGCAGTCAGAGCGATAAGTCCCCCGCCTCCAGCTATTGAATCGACAAGACCTGCAAGGAAAACCAAAGGGCAAAGAGCCCAGAGAATTGACAAGTCCATTACTTTTTCTCCTTGTCATCATGAAAACTATCATAGGCCTTACGCATGTCGGTAGTGTCCACGTGGGTATAAATCTGAGTTGTTTTGATATCACTATGACCAAGAAGCATCTGCACACTCCTTAGATCAGCACCCCCCTCAAGGAGATGGGTTGCAAAACTATGACGTAAAGTATGCACTTTCATGTCTTGTCCTCCACGATATTGGTCAAAACGTTTGGAAACCCCTTGTCTGGTGAAAGCTCTTCCATTTCGCGTTACAAAAAGATGCTTCTCTGACAGGTTGGCTTTCACCAACCGAGGCCTTACTTCCGCGATGTAGGTATCCAGATATTTGCAGGCGATAGCCCCGACAGGAACAATCCGCATTTTGCTTCGCTTGCCAATGATTCGCAGACTCTTGTCTGAGTAACTGGCCAATGTAAGACCTATTGCCTCGCTTATGCGCAAGCCACAGCTATACATGAGCTCAAATATAGTCCTGTCACGATACCCAAGGTCGTCACTAACGTCAATTCCCTCAAGAAAGGCATCAATTGCTGTGACTGTCGCCACTTGAGGAAGGGAAGTCCCAATCTTTGGAGCTTTGATACGTTTTGCGATATTGTCATCCCTGATACGTTGATACACCAAAAAGGAAAAGAACGTGCGCAAGGAGGAAAGATATTTCGCCACGGTCCTTCCTCCGTCATGGGAACTTTCCTTCTCATTGATCAGGAAATCCTGGATATCCGCAATACTTGCATCCTCTATCTCCCTGCCCACTGTTTCCAGAAAACAAAAAAATTTTCTGATGATAGGAACATACACAGCAACGGTCGTCTTACTTAAACGCCGTTGGAGGTAGAGATAATCGATAAAATCATCAACAAGGATATCTTGCTGTTGACTCATTTTTTGGGACTTTCTTCTTGGTCTTGGGAATATCGGAGCACAGCGGGAATACTATAATCACTTTGTCCGTTGGGCGGAGTCTTTCCTATCTGCTTCTGCAAATCCTGCCAACGGTTGACCTGGATTGTTCCTGCGCTTGCATTCTGTGGTTTCTTTTCACCCTCGTTGCTTTCACTTTTTGATGCAGAAGCAAAAGAACCAAGGCCTTCATTTGAAGAAGTGAATCGACGGGTACCCTGCATATTAGGAATTTCTGCTCCCACGACCTCCTCCTTGCGCTCAAAACCAGTCGCAACCACGGTGACCTTGATGCGGTCCCCAAGTTCAGGATTGAACGCCTGCCCTGCAATAATCAAGGCATCCTCGGCGCAATTCTCCGTAATGATCTCAACTACATCCTGATACTCCTGCAAGGTAAGATTCTCACTTCCTGACAGGTTTACCAACACACTTTTCGCGCCTTGAATGGATGCGTTTTCCAAAAGTGGATTACTGATAGCCTGACGAGCGGCATCCACCGCCCTGTTGGCACCTTCACCAAAACCGATACCCATCAAGGCATCACCTTTGCCTTTCATGACAGTACGCACATCCGCGAAGTCGATGTTTATCTCACCAGGCTCGGTAATTAATTCACTGACTCCCTGCACTCCCATGAAGAGCACCTCGTCAGCCATAAGGAACGCCTGCTTGATAGGGGTGTTGTTCTCCACCACTTTAAGCAAATACTGGTTCGGAATAATGATAAGGGTATCAACGTTCTTGCGAAGTTTCTCAATTCCAGCCTGAGCAAGAAGAAGTTTCTTCTTACCTTCAAAGGCAAAAGGAGTGGTCACCACTGCTACAGTCAGGACATTGCAACTCTTGGCTATCTCAGCGACCACGGGAGCGGCGCCAGTACCGGTCCCCCCTCCCATGCCAGCAGTGATAAACACCATGTCGGCATTTTCCAATTCCTTCTTGATATCCTCTTTGCTTTCCTGAGCGGCCTTCTCTCCTACTTCAGGAATGCCCCCAGCGCCAAGACCTCCTGTAAGCTCCCTTCCAATAGGCATCCTCACCTGGGCATTTGAACGCTGCAAAGCCTGCATATCGGTATTCATTGCGACAAACTGAACTTTCTTCAGGCCACTGGCAATCATCCGATTCACAGCATTTCCACCGCCACCACCTACGCCAATGACCTTAATCACCGTGGTGACTGCCTGCTCTCCCTGTACCATGTCCTCAACTTCAAACATTCCAAAATCCATAGGAGTATCCTTTGCCATATCGCACCTCAAAACAACGTACGAAAAAATCCTCTAATCTTTGAGAAAGCACCATCCTCAGAACTATGCACTGCGTCCCGATGCTTCTTTGGGGTAGCTCCATCATCCTTGACCTTGCGTGCTTCGCTCTTAAGGAGCCCCAGCACCGTAGTATAACACGGATTGATATATGAACGATCCAATCCCCCGATAGCCTCAGGGAACCCAAGTCTTGCGGGAATACCAAAAATCTCACTTGCAAGCTCTGTGACACCACTAAGAAGCGCACCGCCACCGACGAGGACGACTCCCCCGCCATAGGATCCCTGTACATTCATCTTTGCTAGTTCGACCTGCAAGCGCGAGAATATCTCTGCCATCCTCGGTTCGATCACACGAGCAAGCTCCCTCTTTGGCATACGAATCGCTGGAAGCCCCTGCACCTGAGGAATGACCACCATCTGATCACTGGAAACAGACGGAACATAACTATACCCATTTTCACATTTTATCTGTTCCGCAACAGCCTTGGTCTTGTTGAGAATATAGGCAAGGTCACTGGTGACTGAATCCCCACCGAGGTTCACCCCTCCTGTATAGATAGGGGCACCATGGCTATAGGCAATCATATTGGAAATGCCACTACCAATATTTATCAGTATGACCCCCATCTCCTTCTCCTCGGAACTGAGCACGACCTCTGCATCCGCAAGACTTTGCAGGACCATGCGCCTGACGGACAAACCTGAACGCTGGATACATTTGCGTTGGTTCTGGCAAATCGAGGAACTTGCTGTCACCACCAACACCCTGCTCTCCAAGCGATGTCCCAGCATATCCACAGGATCCTTGATTCCATTTTGTCCATCAATTTGGAATTCCTGTACCAAGGTGTGGAGAATCTCCCTGTCCTGAGGCAACTCAAATGCCCGAGCCACTTCAAGAGAACGGAATATGTCTTCCCTCTTTATCTCCTGGTCCCTGCTATTGATTCCGACCACACCGTTGGAAGGAACACCAATTATATGTTCCCCACCGATACCGATGATGACATCTGGAATCTCAGCTCCCGCCTGGAGCTCCGCTTCATTAATCACGGAGGATATTGCCTTAAGCGTCTGTTCAATATTGACGATGGAACCGGAACGGACTCCTTCACTTGGCCGTTCACAGATGGAATCGACCATAAGCTGTCCATCCCTGCTTACAGAACCGATTACGCACCGGATCTTGCTTGAGCCGATATCCAGCCCCATCAACATTTTATCACCAGCCATCAGCAGACCTCCGCTATCGGCGGACAAGTGCGGTAGTGTACAGATCATATCTCTTTGTCGTCTCCAAGAAAGAGGCTTTTTCTTGCTCAGCCTTCACTACTTCGATCGCCTGTGCAATCCTTGTGGCGCTTACTTCTTCACGAACAAATATCTGTGCATTGAGACTTGCCAGCTCCAATACCATCTTCCCTAAACTATTGCTACTATTATTATCGTATTTCACCATCGTTATCAAGGACGAATTTCCCGATAAAGAGTATACCATCCCTAATACTGAGCGAAAAGAGTCATCAAGCCCATATTCCCTGATTATCAAGGCATATGACAAGGGAACTTGGATCTTGACAACCTTCTGCTGGTAGATATCCCAATCTTCTTCGCAAAGATCATACAGTTTGCCATCGTAAACAAGGTATTCTTTCTTAATTTGATTTTGATCAACAGCGACGAGAACCGCCTCGGCCTTTTGGAGGGTGATATCCACTCTTATCTTGCTTGGAAGGATACGTTTGATTTTTACTTGTCCAACCACACCCTCTCTTTCGAGTTTTTGTATCAGGGCGTATTTATCAAATCCAAAAAGAGGGGTATGATACAGGTTCCTAAACTCTTCTTTACACTTGTAAGGTATACCCATATTGTCATCAACAAACAGGACGACTTCATCGATAGTCAAGGAAGGAATGAATTGTAAAGAGAAACGAACAAGAATGCATAACGCTACAAGAGAAAGCAATCCAATAAGAATCTTTCCATGTCTCATGTTTTCTCTATTTCCGCATCACTTGGAAATTCAATGGTCTCTCGTTCTTTTTTCTTAAGTGAGCTTTTCTGCAATGGCAACTTTCCATTGGAAATCATCATGATTCGATACATGACAGCACAACAGCAAAGCACTACAAACAAATTCGTCCCTCCCTGACTGAAAAAGGGCAGGGGGATTCCTGTTGGCGGAAGCAAACCAGAGACCACTGCGATATTGATTATTGCCTGCCAAACAATCATTGTGGTCATACCAAAATCCAAATTGGCAAGGAATACGTCCTGACCAACCATACGTCTGTAGGTCTTATATCCCAGAAAAGCAAACATGCCAAACAGGATAATGATGAACAACACCCATACAAGACCAAGTTCCTCGCACATATTGGCAAAGATGAAATCATTCTGCACTTCAGGAATAAGACCGAGCTTATAAGTCCCATTACCGAGGCCCACGCCAAGCAATCCTCCTCTCTTGATCGCCTTGATTGAGTTGATGACCTGGTAATTGATACTCTGAGGATCGAGGTTTGGCATAAGGAAACTTGCTATGCGTTGGACCCGGTAAGGGACCGTGAAGAGGATGACAATCGAGGGGACTGCAATGGATGCCATCATTAAAAACAAAGGACCTAAACCAACACCTCCAGCAATAAAGACAGCAAGGCATAATCCAACAAACACCATTGTGGAGCTAAAATCCTTTTGCAGGACAATCAAAGAGGCAAAAAGGACCATCACCGCAAAAGGAACAATGATTTTCATTAGATGATTCTTATGTTCAGTGGAAAACCAGTACGCAAGAAAGAAAATCATGGACAATTTGGCGACTTCCACGGGTTGTAAGGAAAAAGGACCGATACGCAACCATCTCTTTGCCCCGAGGGCCGCATAACCAAACGAAGAGAAGTTGGTCATCAGCATCAGAAGAAGAGAAACCAACAGGAGAGGATAAGTCATAATCCTAAACCATTTCACGGGTACAAATCTGATGACGAGGGACATTACAATCCCAAATCCCACAAACACCATTTGATGCGCAAGATAATAATAATGTGGAAGTCCATGGCTGATAGCCTCGTCATAGGATGCGCTGTAAAGCATTGCGAGCCCCATCCCTGTCAGAAAAAGCACAATGCAAAGAAACGTAAAAGCGCTATTTACTCCTCCAACCTCGGCTTCATCCCCACCTGACTGTAGCATCAAATCATCAAACTGTGCCCGCCTATCGACCATGTCGTCACCCCCTGAGCCACAAGGCGAATGCAACCAAGCTCAAGGCGACACTGGCCAAAGCGAAACCTGCTACGATGGAAGACTCTCCTATTCCTTTTTTTTCAAAAGCGTGATGAAGCGGAGCGATTGAGAAAACTCTTTTGCCAAACGTCCTGATTGAAATAATCTGCACAAGGGAAGAGAGCAACTCAATCACCAGCACACTTGAGGAAAGCAAAGTAATCAATTCACTTTTGTCAAGTAACGCACTGATTGCAAGTACAGCTCCAATGGCATGACTGCCACAGTCGCCCATGAAGTATTTTGCAGGTTTCAGATTAAAAAGCAAAAAAGCTAACAATGAACCGATAAATGCATACAAGAAGGTGTTTCCATTGATGATAGCAAGAAGAATCAAAGGTACAAGGGTGACAAGTGCCGCCAAACCATCCAGTCCGTCGGTAATATTCACCGCATTGACAAAGAATACAATGTAAAACACAGCAAAAAAATAATAAAATCTATTCCAGTCATGACCAAAGAGCTGAGTATTGAGACTGTGTGTCAAATACAAGGCCATAACAGTAGTAGCGGAACAGAGCAATTGCAATAACATCTTTATCATCGGGGTCAGTCCATCGCCATTTAAGGTATGTGTCTTTTCCATGTCATCCCAGAAACCGATAAGAGCGAACATCCACATACCCAGAAGCAACACGCTGTTCACTCCAAAAAACAACGAGGCGACAGTCGATCCCACACAAAAGGCGATGCCTCCGCTTGAGGGTGTCCCTTCTTTTCGCGACTGGACGTCAGCCAACTCCGGCTTGATATGTACCACCAAGTTGGTTTTTGAATTATGGAGTATCATCAAGGAGGTAAGCAGGGTGATTATAAAACCAGCAATTATACTTGAGAGATAAACCTTCATACACACCTCTTAGCCTGCATTTCTCAACACAGGAATCAAACGTTCCATCGAGGCTGAATGAGAACCTTTCACCAAGAACAGGTCTCCTTTGTCGACGGAGTTGCTGACATCTCTGGTCAACTGGTCAAAATCTTCGGTAAAACTCAAGGCGCCGTGATAGCAGGAATCCTGAAGCAGCTTATATGCGTCATACATTTCGGCTCCATACAAGAATGCTGTCTGTATGTTTGAGGAAAGAATATGCCTGGCAACCTCAAGATGAGCCTTTTTGCTGGCAGAACCAAGTTCCTTCATCGGCCCTAATACAACTTTCTTTTGCCCGTACCAAAATAGTTTTCCCATATAATCCAGAATGGAACGAGTCGAATCCAGACTTGCATTGTAGCAATCCTCTATTATCGTCACCCTACCCCTGATTATCGTAGCACGTCCTTCCATGGGAACGAACCCTTCCAGGGCCTGGGCAATCTGGTTGTCGCTTGCCCCCATAAAACGACAAGCCTTGACAGCCCCAATGATGTCCAAGAGAAGATGCTTGCCTACACAATTGACATGAAATCGATTTTTACCCAGTGAAAGGTTCCACCCGTTCAAGCCACAATCATGAGCCTCTATATCTGACAAACTATATTTTTCAAGGACGATGTGATTCTCTTTTTGAATTTGATTTGCAAAAATACAATCGCTGGTGATGAAACCTGCCTTGATGTCCTGATGAAAAAGCTGCCCCTTCTCATGTGCGATCACCTTCTGAGTACCAAACTTCTCCAAGTGGGACAATCCGATATTGGTCAAGATCCCCACTTCCGGTTGCACCACGGAAAGCATACGGCCCATCTCCCCGACATGGTCAACACCCATCTCAAACACCCCGTAGCGGGTCTGTTCGCTCACCTGAAACACAGAAAGAGGAAGCCCTATCTCACTATTGAGATTCCCTGGAGTCTTCACTGTCCTACCCATCTGTTCGAGAATAGCGGCAACCGCTTCCTTGGTTGTGCTCTTACCGCACGAACCAGTGATGCCGACATAGTGCACATCATGGAACTGCCTCAAATAAACGGCTCCTAATCTTTGCAAAGCGAGCAGGGAATCATCAACAACCAAAAGAGGCAGAGAACAGTTTTGCAAGGCCTCAGAAAGATGGGTCCTGCTGACCACAGCGCAGATCGCACCTCCCGTTTGTGCTTGTGCCAAATACCTTGAACCATCGCAAAGCCCCCCCTGCAAGGCAAAAAACAAGAATCCTTGTTCCATATTCCTGCTATCAGTGGAGATCGAGGTGATCTTTGAATTTGTTGGACGAACAACAGTCGCTTGGCAAATCGAGGCAATTTCCTGAATACTATAAGGACGGGTGCCCAATTTCATATCAATCCCCCCTGGCTACAAGAAGCAGGCCTGAAGCTTCAATCTGCTCAAAACTGATATCCCGCACCAATGCATCCTCAACTATCGCCTCAGGCATGGTTTGGGATGCAATATCACTTCGTAGAGTACGATGCTGCTCCTCCAAGTCGTAGATTGAAGCTAGCAATTGCGTTTTCTTCATTTCCAATGAACGATTGACACCACTCTGCCAAACAGCACAGAAAATCACAGCAAGAATGAAAAACAGCATAAGCAGGATGATGACATGTCCAATCTTTTTTGTAGCAACAGTCGTTACATTTTCCTTCGCTTCATATTCAGCGATGTCAAATTCCCTTCGCATCCTTGATTGCATGTGATCCTCCTCTCTTATAGTTTCTCTATCACTCTCAGTTTGGCACTACGGGAAGGAGCATTTTCAGTGCTCTCTTCCTCCGTAGGTACCAATGGCTTTTTTGTTAAAATCCTGATTTTGGGGTCGTCACCATCGGCAAGACGTTTGAACAACCACTTTACAGGTCTGTCCTCCAGGGAATGGAAGCTGATGACTGCGAGCCTTCCTCCCTTCTTCAAGGCATCCACCGCCCCGCTTACGGCCGGCTCGATGCGATCCAATTCCCTATTCACCTCAATTCGTATAGCTTGAAAGCTTCTGGTCGCAGGATGGATATGCCCATGCTTGTATTGCGGAGGGACAGCCTCATAAATTATCCGGGCAAGTTCCGTGCTGGTACGGATCCTCTTGAGCCTTCGCTGAAATACAATCGCCTTGGCGATCCTGCGTGAGTAGCGCTCTTCCCCGAACTCATAAATCACATTCGCCAGCTTGTCCTCTGGATAGCCGTTGACCACGTCCTCTGCGCTTATGGGTGCGTTCCTGTCCAAACGCATATCCAGCTCCTCGTCTTTGAGAAAAGAGAAACCCCGTTCTGACTCAGCAAAATGAAAACTGGAAATTCCTAAATCAAACAGCACTAAATCGAGTCCAGGCCCTTTGTAATCAGTGAAGTAATCATCGAACCAGGTATTAACTGGTGAGAACCTGGTTCCAAATTCCTTCAACCTTTCTATGGCTTTCTTTTGTATGGCAATATCCCTATCCAACCCTGTAATATGCAACTTGGGGTACTTGTTCAGGAAAAGCAGCGTATGCCCGCCTTCTCCAGTGGTGCAATCGACCATCTCGGCCTCGTCCTGCTGGGGAACCAAGAGAGAAAGTATTTCATTTCGCATGACAGGATAATGCACATATTCCATTACGACCTGCCTCTCCACATCTCACTGAGATTCTCCGCAGCAGCGTTGAAATTCTTTTCAGTGTCACAAAGATAGGTGTCATAGGATGTGGTGTTCCATAGTTCCAGATAGAGTCCCGAACCAAGCAAGGTACATTCCGCTTTCAGTTCCAGATGAGCGAAATTCCTTAATGTAGGTGGCACGTTAATCCGTCCGGCCTTATCGATATCACAGAGCTGCGCGGGACTGATAATGTTTCGTTGCAGCAATCTCCTGTTTGTATTGAAGGAAGCCCCGGGCCCATCAAGAATCGTCCTTGACAAATCTTCGAAGTCCTTAGGTAGCATCAGCCAAAGGCAATTATCCAATCCCCTGGTGGCGTACATGCTGTCGCCATCAATGGCCACACGAAGCCTGCTCGGGATAAGAACCCTGCCTTTATCATCGATGGTGATTTTGAATTCACCTGTCAACATACCCAGAATCCTCCTGAAACTTTCGTCAAAAATGGGAATTTCAACCACTTACACCCATTAATCTACACTTCCACCCACTAGGACGCAAGGTCGTTTTTCTCTTTTGGACCAGGGAAAGAACAAAAGTTCTCAAAGATGCTTAACAAGCGTAAACGATATTGACGTATTGGTAGTTTGTTTTCGGATAAAGAGATAAATGCTATGGAAATAACATAAAATAAAAGCCCTCGTTTTGAGGGCTGGGAAAAGCTGATAAACTATATGTTATTAAGTATTCGATGGATTGAAGATATTATAATCAATATCCTTGAAGATGACATCCTTCTTCTCGGCTTTCATCAACCATTCAGTGTTTACCGCATTCTTGCACATGTTGCTGTAAACAACATTGAAGTTCTCTAAGTGCTCTTCCAACCGCCGCTGGGCATAAGCACCACTTGTCTTGTTATACATGATGAACGGCCAGTCACTTCCCATAGCCAACAGCACTTCCCGCGCGGCCTGGTTGAGAAACCGACGTTTCAAACTTATCTGTTGGGGGAACCGTATGGCAAGTTCCTCCATCCTTGCAAGCGCCTGATGAATATGACGATAAATCCATGCGT
>Ga0172381_10001024_pt1 | contig 34683 bp, 43 predicted proteins | sample Leawel6488metaG_FD_119754 | JGI IMG/M metagenome (GOLD analysis project Ga0172381, IMG submission 119754) | Leachate microbial communities from a municipal landfill in Southern Ontario, Canada - Leachate well 64-88 metaG | ecosystem: Engineered > Solid waste > Landfill > Unclassified | place... | reverse complement strand
GGTAATGGTTATCTCCTGACCTCAGAAAACGAGACCCTCGTCATTGAATCGGGAGTAAAGTTATCCCGCATAAAGAAGGCTCTGCACTTCAATATGTCCACTATTGCCGGATGCCTTACTTCTCATAGACATAAAGATCATTCCGGGTATATTAAAGAGTACATAGGTGCGGGAATTACTGTCCTCGCAAATGATGATGTCTTTAATGCCCACAGCATCCCCCTTAATGATTGGAGAGTGAGAGTCATTCAGGAAGGCCATGGCTATAAAATGGGTAACTTCAAAATCCTACCTATCCCTGCTTATCACGATGTACCCTGCCATGCCTTCCTTATTGATCATCCCAGATCAGGGATGGTACTATTCATGACTGATACCTTCATGAGTGAACATACATTCCCGGGCCTCAATCATATAATTATCGAGGCAAATTTCGCAGATGATATCCTCGAGGAGAATATCATAAACGGTAGTGTTCATCCCTCTATGCGCCCCCGGCTGATGCAGACACACATGGAAATCTCCACGACAATAAACGTCCTGAAAGCCAGTGACCTTACAAAAGTTATCAACATCGTTTTATGTCACCTGAGTTCTGGCAATTCAGACGAGGAGAGATTTATCCGGGAGGTCCGGGAAGCAACCGGGAAACTGGTATTTGCTGCAAAAAAGGGAATGGAATTAGATTTTAGTATCAATCCTTATTAATAACAAAAGTAAAAATGGAAAAATCAATCGGGAAAGAGTATCCCCAGGAAGAAAGGATACAATTCTTAAAAGACAACTGTGACAAAGTTGAGAAGAAAACCTACATGAGGCAGTTCTCCAGAGAAGAGATCATTCAAAAGAAGGATGAACTGTCTGAGGCCTCTATCGCGATCAGCGATATTGAGGATGAAAAGAGAGAAGCCCTGAAAGAAATTAAGGTACGGCTTGATCCCTTAATGGACCAGAAAAAGACACTCTTGACCAATATCAAGCAGAAGGCAGAGGAAGTGAAAGAAGAGTGCTTCAAATTCATTGACCAGGAAGAAAGGATGGTTGGTTTCTACAACGGTGAGGGAAACCTTATTGAGCTTCGCCCAGCTTATGCTGATGAACTGCAGACAACTATTTTCCAGATCAACAGGAAGACAGGTACGAACGATTAATTATTAACACATCAATACATTCTATTATGGAAAGCAAAAAGTATAATATCGTAATGGGTGATAAGGAAAAGGCCGAAATCATCATCCGGGAAGTCCCTTCTGTAAATGAGCTTCCCGTTAAACCTCCAGTCAGGCTCGCTTTACTCGGGACAATAATTGCCCCCCTGGAGTTTCTCAGTAAGAGAATATCTGAGACTGACCAGATCTTTCAGAAGCGCTGTCATATTATGGTAGACAGGGAGGGAATGAGTATAATGTTACATACTCACGAGGATGACGAGTATCTCCGTGGACATATCATGGGAACACTTGAGTACCATCCGAAGTTTGAAGAATTCGGAATCAACTCCGGAAAGGTATGGACCCCCTCTGAGCTTGGTATGTTCTTCAAGATGAACCGTTACTTCTTCCTCACCAAGGAGGATAATATGAAGATGGTCTCTGACCTCATGAATTTCAAAGCGACAGTTGACAACAAGATCGAAAGGTCGCTAAAGGAATCAGGGGACCGGACAGACAATTTTGCACAGGTGGTTAATTCAAACCTTCCCAAGGCATTCCTTCTTGAGATCCCAATATTTAAAGGGATGCCTCCTGAACAGATCGAGGTTGAAACCTTTGCAAGCATTAACGGCCGGGAAGTGAGCTTTATACTTATTTCTCCCGGAGCACAGCAGCTTGTAGAAGAGATCCGGAATAAGATTATTGACGAACAGCTCACAAAGATCAGGGAGATTGCCCCTGACATTGCAATAATCGAATGCTAAACATCAAAAAATAAACCCTTTCTCCGGGGAAAGCTTAATTATCTCCCCGGAGAATATTAAAATCTCAACATGGCAAAAGACCCCTCATTTTTATTCTACCCAAGCGACTGGAATACTCCTAATACTTATGATAATAACTATGCCTCACCACCAGATAAATCAGGTGTTTATTTAATTGTATTGCCTACTATAAATGAACAACAACAAAAATTAGATTATAAAATTCTTTATGTAGGCAGCGCAAAAAATCTAAAAGCAAGGTACGAGAGGCATGAGGTAAAGAGATTACTAACTGAGGTATATGGATATATCCAATTCTACTTTAGAATGGAGGATAATTATAGAGAAGTCGAAAAGAAATTAATAAGACAAATCCAACCTAAATTCAATAAACAATGGCTTTAAGAGACCAACCATATCTGCCCTTATATGTCCAGGACTTCATGACAGATGAAAAACTTATTGAATGCTCCCCAGCAGCTACAGGGGTTTATATCCGCTTAATGTGCATAATGCACAAGTCTGATGAGTATGGTACAATTTTGCTTAAGCAAAAAGACAAGCAAACGAATAATCAAATAGAAAATTTTGCTTTAAAACTTGCTAAATATATGCCGCATACCATTGATGAAATTATTTCCGGGCTTATTGAACTTACAGAGGAGGGAGTTATAACAACTGACGGTGATAAACTTATTCAAAAGCGCATGGTTCGGGATAATTATATAAGCGAAGTAAGAAGTGATGCCGGCAAAGAAGGAGGTAAGAAAACGAGTTTTGCTAAAGCAAAAGTTAAAGCAAAACTTCAAGCAAAAAATACAGCAAACACTGAATATGAATATGAAAATGATATTAAAGAATTATATAAAGGTGTCGAAATATTTTTCGATGAAGATTGCCGACCAAAAACTGAAAATGCAAAACAGGAATGGTGTGAAACACTTGATAAGCTTATTCGCATAGATGGATATTCGCCTGAACATATTCACGATGTTATTAAGCGCACCAGAATGGATGACTTTTGGCGCACAAACTTTTTATCGGTTCTAAAGCTTCGCAAAAAGAATAAGGATGGCATACCATATTTCACAGTTTTTGAAAAAAGATTAAACAATGGAACCAAAAAAGCTATCGGAGCTGATCCCTATGAGCTTGCAGCACTTACAGCCAGCAAGCTTGGAATACAGCAGTGAAGTAAGTATTTACACCGGACAACTGACAGATAAATGCATTGTCGAAAGTGTAGCAACAATTAAGAAAGCTTTCCCAGCACTGCCGCTTGGCTTCTATGATGTGTTTATGGATATGGTGAGTGAAAACCATTTCACTGATACCAGGCTTCGTGATGCTGTGCAACATGTTATCTGCAACTGCCAGTATCCACAGCCGACAATAGCACAGTTTATAAGTTTCGACAAACGATTCAAAGTTTATACCTATTCGCAGTACTGCAAGCTTTGTGATGAAGGAGACGGCAAAAATTATCAGCCCGTTGCAATAAAAGGAAACGAAAAGCCTGTATGGGCGCACATAAATGATATTAAGCAACTCAATTTACAGTTGTGGCAAAAATAAAAAACAATAACACTAAAAATTAGAACGACATGACAACACTAACACTTGTACAAAATGCAGGAATAGCCATTGACCAGGCTATAAGTCTCATCATATCTGAAAACAAGATTGATGAGGTATTGGAAAAGCTTAATGAGGCAAAGGTCTGTACTATGAAAATGGAACAGATGATTAATCCTCCGGTCCCTCCCAAGGGAGCCTCTTTGAGGAGAGAAATATGTAATGCCTTTGGAATACCGGAAGAAAATATATTTAAGCACTCCCGGAAAAGGGAAATCATAAGTGCCCGTCAGGTATATGTTTACGTGATAAGGAATACCAGGCTAAAAGACGAGGATCCTGTGCAAAAAGCAAAAAGGGACAGCGAAGTAGTTCTCGGCGCACATATAGGCTTCGACCATGCGACAATCTATCACTGTGAAAAAGCCGTCCAGAATTATTGCGATACAGAACCATTCTTCAGGGACCTTATTTCCAGGCTTACAAATGACATCATTAGTGGAAAGCTGGAAATGCCCGTATTGTAATGGCAAGCAGAAATGTCATAAGGTTTATTAAGGCCCTGGACAGGGATGGGGCGACCCCAAAGCTGATAGGATTAATCTCAGAAGTGGGAGGTTATATACCTTTTTATGCCTTTGGAAAAATTACCTATACCCTTGACGTTGAGCTGCAGAACATACGGGAATATTATACAATTGATATTGAACTGGTATTTAACAATGCCTTGAGAAACTCCCGGGTTGTGGATGCCCGAAAGATCTCCCTGGATGAATATGTCGGGAACCACTGGAGGGATAACAGAGATTTACGAGACACTTATTTTGAAATGCTAAAACAATTTGAAAGATGAAAATAAAAGAAGGAGACGAAAGGGAATTGATTGAAATGGAATACGAGAAAGGGAAGCCTTATGCCATATTCTTTACAATCTTCCTGGTTATGATGGCCACGATTATCGGAGGGGCTTACCTCTTCGCATTTATTGTTGATAAACTAACTAAAGCTGGAATACTATGAATATACTAATTGCACTTTTCTTGATACTGTTTGAGGCTTCCGCAGAGGGACTGAGCCTTGCAGGACATAAGGGAATAGCCGGAGGAATAGAATTTATCTTCCTGGCCGTAATAACCTTTGTGATGTTCTCCTATACAACGGGAGTTTACCGGATATTTACCCGGAAACACCCTGTATTGTCTCTACAGCCAAGGATCTTTACCGTCATTGGAGGATATGTACTGCTCCGGTTTGCGCTATTTGATGTCATCCACAACCTATGCGCTGGGATCCCGGTATTTTTTATTGGGACAACAAAATGGTATGACCTGTTTTGGCAGTGGTTCTTTACCTGGTCCAATATACCTGCAGGGCACTTTTTCTTTATGCTCAAATTGATAGCTCTTCTAATCGGTGTTACCTGGTTGATGGGCTGGCAGCATGGAATAATAAAAGACAGGTAATCATGGAAAAACCAATATTATTTACACCATTTTCGGTTCAGGCAATACTTGACGGACGGAAAAGCCAGACAAGGAGGATCTGTAAACCACAGCCATATCCTGATCTGGATGATAGATTGGATCCTATTGCAAAGGGAATATTACTCGACACCCTGAGAACCGTAAAATATCAAAAAGGAATGATTCTTTGGGTGCGGGAAACATGGGCGCCCCTGACTGTTGGTTATGCTTACAGGGCTGACGGCATAGTAAATGAAAACTTCCCGGGGACCAAATGGCATCCTTCAATCTTCATGCCCAAGGCAGCCAGCCGGATAAAACTCGAAATTACCGATATAAGAATTGAGCGGTTGCAGAATATTTCAGAAGAGGATGCAAGGGCCGAGGGAATTATTTGGGAGGAATTGTCCGATGGGTATAAATCTATTGGGGAATGGTATAAAGATTATTCACGGAAAAAGGGGGCAAATAAGATGAGCAAAACATGGTGCGCTAATGCAGTAGAATCATATAAAACTCTTTGGGAATCCATCAACGGCAAAGGATCCTGGGAAAAGAATCCGTGGGTATGGTGTATTTCTTTTAAAAGACTGTGACCATTCCGAGGATGTCCTCGATATGATAAAAAGACATGAAAATAAAACAGACAATGGAAGAGAAAAAATCAGAACCTAAACCGATTCACGTAAAGCCAGCTATGTACGCTTTGTTCTTTTATGATTTAAAAGAGATAGCAAAGCAGTATGGTTATAATCTTGTAATACATGGATCACTTAACCGTGATCTTGATTTAATAGCAATTCCTTGGTCTGATGACATAAAAAGTGAACAAGATATGATAATGGAATTTCAATCTTATTTAACTGGTCACATAATTGTTATGCCCGGAGGAGGGGTGCATTACACAATATTACCGGGAGGTAGACACTCTTACGTTATTGATCTTAACAGGGGTAACAGAAAGGGCGAATGGTCCAGTTATGATGAGCAGTACTATTTAGATATTTCAGTCATTCAATCAAATAAAACAGAATAGAAATGGGACGTGAAAAATGTATGATGGTTGAAGAACTTGGCGGTAAATTATACTGTGGATATTATGACATCGCAGTTATGCCTTGTGAAGAAAATCAGGACTGCCCAGAAGAACTGGATGAAGAAGATGATGAAGATAATGAAGAAACAGAATAGCAATGAAAGAATTAACCGTAGTAAGGGAAAATCTTATGACAATCGAAGGTTATCAAGGTTATTGTGGTGCGATGGAAAAATGCACTAAGGGTATGCCTCGAACCAGATGGGATAAAAAAAGGGAGCAATTTGTCTGTTCCTGTGGATGGGTATCACAATATCCAAAAGATTTTATTGAAAGATATAAAGCTAAATGGGGAAAATAATAACTGAAACGATGAAAGAAGGACTAACAATTTATAAGAATGGTGTTGAAGCTCGATTCCCGGACAGGAGAATAGCTATGCTAAAAGCCGATAATGCAGTATTTATTGAATTTACCAGGATTGATAAGTCAAAAAGATGGCGGCCAGTAAGGATGAAACGGGTTAAAGGCTGCAAAGTTGTTACTGCCATTGCTCTATCAAATGAAGCTATGGAGTATCTGTTTAACTGTTATTATCACTTAAGGAACAAAAACAAAGAAGATAACAAACTGAAGCAATGAAATATCTTCCTATCATATTCTTGTTTCTCCTTTGCTGTACAGCAATCGAGCAACCAACACCAATGGAGTGTTATTGCATAGAGATCCAGGCAAGCATGACAACTGGTGAAATAATTAATGTTAACACTGATCATGCCTTCGTTTATACCTCGGACCTGCTATCAAAATGGCAGAATGACGAGGGAATAACTGTAAAACGTGATACGACAAATCACATAGTCACGATCACGACAAGGAAATGTATTGAAGCTGAAACTAAAAAATCAAAGTAATGTTAAGAGAGTCAAAAGGTAATATGTACCCAGGAGTTGAAACTTGGAATCCGCTTGCCGGAGCATGTTTACATGAATGCAGTTATTGTTCAACCAATGCATTAAAGAGATACCCCGTTATTCAGTGTAAGTATTCCGGGGAAATAAGGCTGGATTATAAAGCACTTGGCAAGAATTTGGGTAAAGGAAAAACTATCTTTGTTGTGGCCCAGAATGATCTATTTGCCGAAGGAGTACCATTTGATTTTATCGCTCAGATATTCGGCCAGTGTTACCGGTATGATAATACTTATTTGTTTCAGACAAAAAATCCAGAGAGATTTATCGACTGCTTTAAATTGTTCCCGGAAAAGACAATTCTTTGCACTACAATAGAATCAAATAGGCGATATAGACAAATGGGTAATACTCCACTCCCGATTAACAGGGCGACAGCAATGAGATTCCTTGCGGACTTCAAAAAGCAAGTCACAATAGAACCGATCATGGACTTCGATACTAATGAGCTGGTTGATCTTATCGCAATGATACAACCTGATTCTGTTAATATTGGGGCAGATAGCAAGCATAACCACCTTCCAGAACCTTCAAAAGAAAAGCTTCTGGAACTTATCGAAGAATTAGGAAAGTTCACCGTTATAGATCAGAAACGAAACTTAAACAGACTATTAAAATGAAAAAGCTAACTATCACATTATTGATTATGGCAGTCTCAGTGATTGCCTACTCACAAACTATTTACCCTACCATCCCGGGAACTGAGATCAAGGATTACAGCAAGCCTGGGATGAAGATCGAGGGGAACAATATCTATCAAACACTGCCCGGAACAGCAATAAAGGACCTGTCTAAGCCTGGCGCAAAGATCGAAGGAGATATGATCTACCAAACCCTCCCAGGGACCACAATCAAAGACTACAGCAAACCCGGCATGAAGATTGAGAAGGATAATGTTTATTCAACATATCCGGGAACAACAATCAAGGATTATCCGTATAAAGCAGATAACCCCAAAATTGGGGGCATTAAATCCCGTGTTGAAATTAAATGAATGTTTTACTTGTTTTGCTGAAAACATTCATATAGCTTGCAATCGACTTCAAAAAAGATATGATTCGGGAGGCGGGTCATTCCTCTGTACCTTCATTCCCGAATCTTATTTTAACCAACTAATCTCAATTAACGAAATGATAATTCAATTAGTAAAAGACTTTATGAGTAATCGTGATTGCAGGGATTATCTTAAAGCCTTAGAGGATTCTTTTATGTGCTACATTAAAAGTGATGAATATGCTTGTATGAATAGGGAATTGCGAGTAAGCTATGTAAGCTCTTACAATGAACTTAAGGAACACATAATCAAGTTAATAGAAATAACAACTATTTTGGACGCTGCTAATATCGTGCAGTCTGAACTACGTAATACTAAGGAAGTTACAAAAACAAGCTTAAAACTTTAAGCAAAAATCAGTAAGGTTAATCAGTAAGCTTACTTTATCTTAGTTTGTTGTGGTATCTCTCATCAAAGTCAACCTCGACATGGGTGAGGTAGAAATTTTCGTCAACCTTGCCCCCAAGCACAAGAATATAGTATCGACAGGAGAATGTTGTCCTTCCAATCAGGAGGGGCAAGTATCCATTTGAGATGATCCTTCCGTTATTCATCAGGTGCCAGGTAATATTGTTCGTGGATCCGAATAGATTTATCGAGAATGGGCTTTCGGGATCTGAAAGGTCTCCTTGTACCAGAATCCGGTTAATCATCTTAAATGCCTTCGTAGATAGCTTAATTGGCCTTGTCTCAATATGGACCGGGATGTACTCCGAATAGTCTTCTTCAGTGAGGTCATCCATGTAATATCCCAGCCCTTCTATTTTGAATCCATACGTTTTGGGATAGTCATTGACGAAATTCTCCCATACCTGGGAGATCTTATACCACATTTTACTTGGAAGGTTGTAAACCCATGAATAATTGTAAGAATCATTGGATATAATGAGCTCTTTATGGTCCTCCGCATGGTCCCAGGCTATTTTTGCCCCGGAGATATATGTCAAAAACGGTACAGCGCAAAGATAATCCTTGATCTGGTACAGGTTAGGATTGTTCGCAATGGCTTCATAATTGAGTGTCCCGGTTATCCTGCTATTGTGTTTCCCCTCTGCCAGGTCGCTTATTTCAATGACCTCGGTACCGGAAATAATAAACAGTCCTTTGGTTGTTGTGAAAGCTGTCCCTCCGTCAATAGGAGTTATGCTTTCGGGATTGTTGCATACATGTCTGGAGAGTGGAGTGATTGTGTTGATAAGTGTTTCCCCGGAACCAATGTTCATGGTCCAGATCCCATCAGAGGAGAAAACGAATATCGGGAATTGTCCAAATTGTCCCTGGCTGAGTGCGGTCATGTTAGTTGACATGCCAATAACCTTTCCGGATCCAACTCGATAAGAGTTTATTGCCGGGAAATAGAAGGGATTGTTAAGTTCAGTAGCCTGGACCCGGTTATAATCCCAATACGAGTTTTTACCGGCTACGGGCGTATAGTCTGATAGTGTTGAAAATGTAACCTGGTATTGAACAGAGGGTGAGAATGCGAAGTTGAGTATCTGATTTGAGGTCAGCCGGACGGGATCCGCTACTTTTTTAATTGTTGCTCCCAGCTTTATTAAAACCCTTGCATTTGTCGCCCTTGCATCAGGATAACCCCAATAATCAGATAGATGACCGATTTTAAAATACATTTTTGTTAGCCCTGTATCATAAGTGTTGATGCTTTGCCATGGAGTCATTACCGTTCGTGTTCCCCGTGATGCGCTCATTAAATCAAATTCTAAAGCAACAAAATATTCCGCATCAGTAGCATAGGGAGCATCAGGAACAGTAAGAAAGTTAATCACGTTTCCGCTATACAGGTTAGTTTTGATATTGCCAAGGAATACTCTTTCGTTATAATTATATAAATACTCTGCATAAATAGTGTGGTGAGTCATGTTGTCTATTGAGATCTGTTCTCTGAGAGCAAGATCGAGAACCGTATCGTTAGTTATTGTTACAGGAGATCCCGCTGTGAGCTCTTCAAGTTTATAATCTTTAAGCAGGTAATATTCATTTACAGATGCCGGATCTGGCTTATATGTTGAAAGGTTAGCAACATCATAGGTATATCTAATGGCATTTGGATTAGACCCACGAAGGATATAACCCCAAAGGGTATCAGGTCTCTCATGGTATTCAATAGTACGTGTTTCTCCCGTCTTAATCATTTCGGGAGACCTCGGCTGAGTAACATATACTTTCAGTCCACGAATCACATCCTTATATTTGGTCTTAAAGGCAGCATCAGCACCAAAGATGGTAAATGCTATATTCTTTGCAATGAAATTTCTTGTGACCTGCCATGCGGATCCAACCAGAGCTCCCGTAACTGTCAAAACTGATGCTGTTACTTTTGTGGGAATTGTGTGTTTTATTATTGTGCCATCGAATAATTCCCATGCGAACCTGATAAGGACAAGCCCTGTTAGGTATCCATTCTCCGCTTCCTGCTTTTGTGCCATTACATATTGTGCCAGCATGGCCTCATTGTAGTCTCCCTGCAGAGAAGTATCAACTGTATCACTCCAATCATCTGTTGGCACACTTACATTACCAACAACAACCTGTATATCCGGAATCCCATTTTCAAAGATCAGGTATTGATTTGTGTCAACATCGAATAGCAAGACAATAGTTGTTTCCAGGGTGTGATTAGAGATCATAAGGGCATTTTTCAGGGCTGCAAAGCTCATTTCCTCTGATGCGGGAACTGGTGTGTAGGTACTGGCTCCCATTATCCCGTCAATACTTACACAATAGCGTACTGTGCCCTTTGATGTTCCTACATGTACCTTAACATTATCGTTTATTACGTGAATAAATATCACGTCCGACATGGGTGATGTAGTCCTGGATTTCTTTCCCACAACCCTGAGTGCCCCATCCCGGGGACGTAGGTTGATAAGCTCCTGCATTGTCCCGTCTTTTACAACGTTGTCCGGCAGGTTACGGACTATTCCTGATAGCTCAATCGTTTGTTGACTCATATTCTATGTCTTTAGTTTCGCCTTCAATTTGTCCCTTCATCCCGTTTATTTGCAGGTTGATGATCTGCAAAAAGCTTTTATCTTCCGGCAAGTCGCCATCCTTTATGCCATTTATGCACTCATAAAGTGTTTTATATGCCCGTGATAGCTGGTCCAGATTCTTTGTCCCAGGGATGATCTCTTTCATCCTTATTAGGATCATCTCCTTGACTGATTCAAGATTTGTGGCCGCATCCTCCCTTAGTCTTTCCATTGACGGACTGGTCTGAATGATTGCATTATCAATGGTTTGTAGTTGCCGCTGTGCATTGTAAGCAGCCCCATGTTTCTCAGACCAGCGCATAATGGTCTCTCTGTGCACTTCCATCTGGAGGGACGTTTTGTTAACATCATTACTGTTCTGATAGAGAGCATCAAGTACGCTCATAATGAAAGGCATGTCATATTTTCGGAATCCTCTTGCCATAATGAGATCTGTTTTTTGTAAAGGTCGCTCCTTATTTACCATTTTATGCCGCTATTAAACCCAAATACGGGTTTAATAAATCCTTATTATAGCATTAATAACTATATGTTTATCCCTGTTAATTAACACCGAAATATATGATAGGAGAAGTCTTAGCTGGAATGTCAGCATTATCATCCTTTTTTGGCTCTCTGAAATCTGCAGGGGCCAACAGAGCAATAGACTCACAACTCCAAAAACGTCAATCAGAGCTTGATACATGGTACAACAAGGAGTACAACATGAATTACCTCGAAACCGATGAGGCAAAGAGTGTTTCCCAGCTTCTTAACCGGAACCGGGACCAGGCCATGAAGAAGGTTGACCAGGGAAATGCAATAAAAGGAGCTTCAGACGAAGCCAGAATAGCAACCGCTGAAAGTATAAACCGCAATGTTGGCGATAACCTTACACAGCTGGCTGGTTATGGAACAAGGTACAAGGATTCGATAAGACGAGAATACCAGGGACTAAAGGGGAATCTTGATAATCTGGAATTTCAACAGCTGCAGAATAAGTCAGGCCAGTGGTCAAATATGATGAATAATGCCACTAATGCCGGGATAGGATTCTCACAAGCAGCTGGCGAAGGTGCTTTCACTTCATGGGAAGATTGGTGGAGAAAAAGTCGAAAGGCTAATGTACTTAAAAAGGCCGGTGGTCCGGTTAGTCCTGTATCTACTTCACACCTAACACCGAAAATAAACTAACAAGATATGGCCACTCCCAAACAAGATCCCGGACCGTTCACTGCATTATTCGATTACAAGGAAGAGCAGAAAAAGCTTGACGAGCGGAAGAAACAACAGGAGGATTCACAAAAAAAGATAATGCGCACCAATGCCCTTGGTGAAGCTTTCAGGCTACTTGTTGATGCAGTTGGAGGTAGTCAGGGAGCATCAATCGTTCCCCGTCCTGCTAATCCTGCTATATTCCAGGCATCTGAAAGGCTGCAAGGATATGATAAGGATTACCGGTCTCAGAGTGAAAACCTTCGTTTGCAGGATCTCCGAACAAAAGAACTTGATCTTCAGCATGGACTTGGCGTTGAAGCCGAGGGAAGGCAAAGAGCATGGGAAGGTGAGAAGCTTGACCAGGCTAATAAACAGCAACTCGAAAGAGACAAACTGAATGCCGGTTATGCAAAGGACCTCGAAAATACAAGAAGCAAGAACGATTTAGGTCAAATACAGGAGAGATACAAAGGGGAGCTGGACAAGATAACAACCAAATCGCAGGAAGATCTAAGAAAGGCCGGAGCATTACAGGTGGCCCGTTATGATGATCCTAACCAGACAGAGCCACTTAACCGGGATACTGTTATCGGAATGTTCAAAGATCTCAAACAGTACCTTAGTGACAAAGGTGTGTATCCTACCATGCATCCGGCAATATTGCAGACCAAGGACCAGGGGAACATATCAAATGACGATCTCCGCAAACTTGTTGCCGATTATCCGGAGTTCTTTGCCCCACGTTTCCCTCAGTTAACCGGAGGAGCACCCCTTCCACAGCAGCAGCAGCTTACACCGCTTGAAAAGCGCAAACAGAGATATGACGAGGAGCTTGAAAAGATTATAGTCAATCTTAACCTGTCTCCCAGGGAGAGGGCAAGAAAAATCAAAGCATTACAGAAGAACAATAAAGATATAATCGAGATGGAGCCCGCAACCGAGGAATTTATACCTGTTGGTGCGGATGGAGCAACTGATGTAAGCTCAATCTTTAAATAATGCCAGATGGAAGATAAACTGCAACTGTTTTACAATTCCCTAACAGCTAATCCAAACATAAAAGGACTGCCAGGTGATTATGAACTATTCAGAACAACATTAGCAGACCCCGGAAAGTCAGAATTATTTTATAACTCATTGAAGGCTAACCAAAATATAAAGGGAATGCCGGAGAGTTATGATGAATTTGTTACTGGACTGGCTCTTAACTCAGGAGGGATAACACCAAAAGAACCCGAACAGGAAAGACCTGGATTTTTGGAAGGGCTTGGTAAAAAATTCTCAGCAAGTGTTTATGGCGCTGGTGAGATGGCAACCGAAACACCGCAGCTTGGAGAAGCAGTAAAGCAGCTTGGAGTAAAGACACTGGCCGATGGTTACATTAATCGTCTTGCAAAAAGGGGAAAGATAACCCCGGAACAGGCCGAGGCAGAGAAAAAGAGAACTGATACATACCTTCCAAAGATAGATTTCCTTGGAGCACCCCACAAAGCAACCACAGAAAAGCTTCCAGGGGCAAAGATGGCAGATTCAAAAGCTAATAAATGGCTCTCAGAAACGTCCGACCGGTTAAGCAAAGAAGGTGAAAGGTATGACAAGAGGGTTGTTGATTATCTCAAAGCTGGACAATTTGGTAAAGCCTTGGGCGCAGAAGCCTATTCTATAACAGAATCCCTTGCCCCTACTCTGCTTGCTGCCTTTGGTGGGCCTGTTGGTGCCGGAGCATTAGGAGTAATGACCGGAGCTGAGACCTATGATGAGGTAAAGGACCGGGAAGATATGCAGGAGGCCGCAAAGGTTATTGATGGTCTGTCAACCGGAGTATTTGAAGCATTATTTGAATACCTGGGAACTGCCGAAATGACCAAAATGCTCAAAAATGCTTATGCCAAGGGAACAAAGGAACAGGTTGAAGAAGCTCTAAAAGGTTCACTTGGAGGATTGCTGAGTAAAGCATATAAACGTTTTGGTGTATGGCTTGCCCCGGTACATGAAGGATTATCAGAAGGATTAACAACACTTGGCCAGAATGCCACTGCAAAGTTCACAGGCGAGGATCCAGGGAGGAAGATCAACGATAATTTCATTGAATCGGTACTTGTCGGTATGGGGATGGGCGGTCTGTTTGCCGGAACTGAGAAAGGAATGGAAACCCTTGCAAAGAAATTCAAGGGCACACCCCTTGATCAGGGACCAGCCGCAATCGGTGAATTGAATGTACCATACGATCAGGAACAAGCATTGGAACAAATCAATAAGATTGGGAGAGACTTTAAGTTTGGAGACACACTCCTCGAGGACGATCCGAATCCGGTAGTCTCTTTTGCCATGACAAAGCTTGGGCAAAAGGTCATCCTGAAAAACGAAGGTGGAGTAAATGGAGATAATTTCTTCATTGCCTTTGATGTTGAGACAAGCAAGCCAGTATTGGTAAAGGCTGGTGATATAATGGAGCGAAAAGACGTTCCATATCAGGAATGGGTTAATTCAGAGCTTCAAAATTACAATATAGTCAAAGCCCAGGGTGAGAAAATGAGTGCCCAGGCAGAGGCACCAGTACAGGAAGGGCAGGAAATAACCATAAAGGATAAGAATTTCTATGTCTCCCAGGTCACTCCCGAGGGAATATCTCTCAATGAGATTGACGAGAAAGGAAATATCACTGGTGCAGCTCTTCAGATTGCACCGGACCAGTATAACTCTGTCTTTGGAATGGATCAGGGAATTCAGGAAGAGGGTAATTTGCCTCAAAATGAACTCCCACAGGCAACAAATGAGGGAATTCAGACAGATCAGGCAGCTCCAGAAGCTCAGGTACCGCAGGGAGCCCGTATATTAACCGTTAATAAGACCAATTATCAGGCCGTTCCTGATGAAACAGGTATTTTAACCATTGACCAGGTATTCACAGATGAAAATACTGCTAAAAATACTCTTAAAGCTCTTGAAAAGGGATATCCGAAGGCTGCTTTCAGCCTTCAAAAGACGGAATTAGAAGATTTCCTCACCCCGGACGAGTACAGAATAACCATCCAGCCTAAACAGGCAGCTGTAAAAGCAGAACAACAGGTTGTTGAACCTGCTCTCCCTCAAAAATCGGACGTTCAACCGGACGTACCGGACGTTAAAACAGAAGTTACTCCATCGACCCTGGACGAGACTGCTCCCGAGGAGGTGAAGCAGAAAGCCGGGGAGGTGGGGTTACTCCCTGAATTACTATCTCAAGATCAAAAAGAGATTACCCCTAAGTTTCTTAGTGATAAATATTCAGTTGAAGAGCTTGACGAGCTGATTAATCATCTCGAGACGGGAATGAAGGATATTCTGGATGAAGGAGACACACAACGAGCTGAGAAACTGAATGATTTAATCGGGAAAGTAATAGATGCCCGAAACAGTATAAAGAAGAAAGCCGGGGAGGTGGAGAAACCAACCAAGAAAGAGGAAAAGCCAAAAGAACCATGGCAGATGACCAGGGAGGAATTTTGGAATCAACCTGATGCTCAGAGAATTTACGGAAGGCTTGAGGACAAAGACAAAGATGCTTATTTATCATTACATAAGGTTGCTATTGAAGAGGCTTTGGCTGCAGGAGAATCAGTTCCACCGGAAGTGCTTGCTGATTATCCAGAATTACTGAAGCCAGCTGCCGACCTCACAAAAGCCAATGCAGAGGTAGATACCAAACCCACTGAAGCACAGAAGAAAGCCGGGAACTACAAGAAGGGCCATTTATCAGTTCAAGGACTTAATATAACCATTGAGAACCCCGCAATGTCTGTAAGGTCCGGTACCGATAAGACAGGGAGGAAATGGAGCCAGAAGCTCAATAACTCCTATGGGTACTTCCGCAGGACCAAGGGCAAGGATGGAGACCAGGTTGATGTATTCCTTGGCGATAACCTCAATTCAGAAAGTGTATATGTCATTGACCAGGTAGATCCGGAAACCGATTTGTTCGATGAACATAAGGTCATGCTTGGCTTTAACTCCGCTCAGGATGCTAAAGATAACTACTATGGCAATTATGAGCCGGGGTGGAAAGGTCTTGGCTCTATATCCAAGATGTCTATTGACCAGTTTAAGGATTGGTTAGGTAGTGGGACCAGAACAAAGAAGCCAGTTGACGGGAATGTGCCGGTAGAGAAGAAGGCAGAAACAAAGCCAGCTGAAACTATCCCCACGGAGACAAACCAGGTATGGTCAGGAATAGTAGATTTAAGAGATGGTAGTATTGGCAGGACTTTTACCTTACAACAAGCCAAGGATGCGGATTTTCACCATAGTTTTTTAGTGGAACGAGAAGAAGAAGAAGCAATTAGCAATGGAGAAAAAGCATATTTCTGGATAGACAAGAACGGAGAGCCACAAAACAGAGATAACACTTTGTCGAGATCTATTAAGCAAAACATTAAGGATGAATTAGGAATCGGTTCTAAAACAAAACCAAAATCAGCTGAATTTGCCGGAAATTTATTTGCTAAAAGAGAAGGAGGAAAAGAATCTAAGCCCAAAGCAGAGCAGGAGTATAACAAACTTGATTTTCAGAAACTTAAACTGTCTGAAATATGGGCTACGCCAGAGGCACATAGAGTAGAGGACCTAAGGGCCGAGATAAAAAAAGCAGAAGGTATTGTTCCTGACATGCCCTATAAGAAAACCGATCAATGGGCTGGCTTGGCGCTCCGGAGGATGATCCGCTATGCTATTGATAACGGTTATGATGCTATTGCATGGACCCCGGGAGAAGTACAGAATGAAAGGTATGATCTGAGTAAACAGGTTGATGAAATTTGGATTCAGGAACCACCCAAGAGTCCCGGAAGTTTTGGGATAACCGGTTATAAAGGTGATGAAATATTATTCACTGAGAATGTTCCACAGGAAAAACTTGCCGATTATGTAGGTAAGGAAATTGCCGACAAATATCAGAAAGGCGAAAAGAACAAGAAACAAAATAACCTTATTGTATTTAAAGGCAATGATCTCAAAGTCGGTGGCTCCGGTATGACCGGCTTCTATGACAATATCCTTCCGTCTATTGCCAATAAGCTGGGGAAGAAGTTTGGGGCACAGGTTGATAAAATAGAGGTTGGGAATAAACGATTCAATATAAGGCTCAAAAACAACGGATTTTATGAGATAAATGATATTGATGGCCATATGGTCATGAACAATGTTGATCCGGAGAAGATTGATCAATGGAAGGAACCATTATATACAGTCCACTCCCTTCCCATCACCGAGGCAATGTTCGATTCCTACCGGCAGGGGATTCCTCTGTTTAAGAGACCTGGTGCGCTGGCTGGAGAATCATTACTTCTTGATGTGGTAAGTGCATCCCCCAGAGAGACATGGGAAAACGAAGTCCGGGCAAAAGTGAAAATACTTGCCGACAGTCTTAATACGAAAATTGAAGTTATAAACAACAGATCTCAGCTTCCTGCAAGGATCCAGAGACAGGCATTGCGCCAGGGGATAACTTCTAACAAACATATATCCGGGGTGTATGACCCACAGACAGATACGGTTTATGTAATCCTGGATGACATAAGGGCTGCAGGTACTCTCCGGGGAATTGAGGAAGTGACAAAAACAGTCCTTCATGAGGTTGTTGCACACCAGGGCTTACCCTCTGTCCTTGGAGAAGAAGAATATAACAAGTTGCTTGATGATCTATTCTGGAGTATTCCACAGATTGACCGGAGCTTCTTAATGGAGCAGTACAATACTACTAATCCCCGGACAATATCTGAGGAGTACTTGGGAATGATGGCAGAACAAAACGTTAATCCAACACTCTTCCAGAGTATGCTTGCCAAGATACGTCAGCTGATCCGCAAGCTGTTCAAGGTCAATTATACTGAGAATGATATCCATTACATGCTTCGTAGAAGCCGTGAGAACCTTCAGAAGCCCAAGTCAAGTGATTTCAATACCGCAGAGGAATATCTTGAAGCTATTGACAAGAGAAAAAATGCAAAGTTCCGTATAGCAAAAGCTTATAAGGACAATATAGTCAGTAAGGCTGCCGAGGTATATAAGGAAAAAGAAGCCAGGCGCACCATCGAGGAAACCAAGCAGGGGATCCGGGAATACATTCAGGATCTAAACCTGCCTATTCGCAAATTTGAGGAGGAGGTTTTAAAACGTGGTGGCAAGCAGGATAATAGTTCGAAACCTTATCGTGATACCAGTTTATCATTTGGCCGTCAGGAGAAGCTTTATAATGACTTCTTTGACCAGAAAATGAAACCGGTCCTTGCTGCCGTTGCGAATATCAAAAAGTCAGGTGCATCAGGGGAAGAAGTTCTGCCTTACATTATCTGTAAACATGCTATTGAAAGAAACAGGGCATTCCGGGAAAAAGAACTGAATGATTTTATCGAAAGCCATCCGGATGCAGGACCAGACAAGATCAATGATTTTCAGGAAAAGATAAAGGATAAAGACTATTCCGGAGTTATGGCCTTTGACAAAGAGGGTAAATATACAAACCCAGATGACCTTGCAAAGGATATTGCCAGTGAATTTGAATCCCAGGTTGACAAGAAGTTAATAGATGACCTTTGGGCAAAGCTCCGAGCAGCGAATTCAGAGATCCTTGATGCCTGGGAGGTTGGAGGGCAGATATCCCCGGAACAAAAACAGGAGTATCTTGCTAAGTTCAAATACTTTGTCCCTCTTCGGGGATGGAGGGAAGGAGCTGCAAAAGAACTTCGATATACCAAAGGACAGGGATTCTCTCATTCACTTCGTCATGCAGAAGGAAGAAAGTCACTCGCAGATAATCCACTGGCCTATATTCTTAATGTTGAGTTCCAGGCAATAGCTGAACAGGTCACAAACGAGGTCAATAGCTCAATGCTCAATCTTATTATCCGCAATCTTGGCAATAATGAGATACATGAGCTGGCCACCCTTAAAAAGCTTTACTATCTGAAAGTAAATCTACCTGATGGATCCTATGAATGGGAACCAACTCTTACAAGGCCGACACCGGAACAGTTTGCCAATGATGAAGCAAGGACAAGAATATTCCGTGAACACGAGCGGTTAAGGGCTCCTTCACAGGCCCGGGAACATGAGGTTATTGTTAAAAAGCCCGGAGGTGATATGGTGATGATCTTTAATGGAAAGAACTTATCTGTTGCACAAGCCCTCAATAAACAGAACTATCTATACCGATCAATATTCGGGAACATTCACGATGCACGGGATATCAACAAGGCAATGGCCTTCCTTGGGGATCTTAACAATTTCCTCAAAGCTGCCTATACTTCATGGAACGTGGTATTTCCATTTACAAACTTCATGAGAGACTTCCAGGAGGCATCCATTACCCAGGCAATAAAACAAGGATCCGGACTCAAAGTAATCCGCAATTATAAACATGCTTTCCCGGCAATCATAAGAGAGATTGCAGGGAAGCAGAACCTTAATAATCCTATTGACCGGGAACTTGATGAGTTTCGTAAGCTTGGTGGACCAACCGGATATACCCATTTAAAGACACCCGAAGAGATTGAAAAAGATATCAACAAGGAAATAAAACGGATGGTCCGGGCAGGAACTCTCCGGGGAAACATGGCAAATGCCACTCATAAGTTTGTGACAGGGATAGAATACTGGAACAGGATATTTGAGGATGCAACACGTTTTGCTGTTTACCGGGCTTCACTCGCTGCAGGGAATACAAAAGAGGATGCTGCCTATGATGCAAAAGAAGCATCGGTGAATTTCAACCGCAAAGGAAAGGGAAGTAAGGCCTGGGATGCATACTTCGCATTCTTTAACGTGGCATTACAGAGTATGCAGAAGAACTTTGGCCTGGCAAAGAATCATACAGGCAATTTCAGTGCAGTAGCTCTCTCGTTTGTTACCGTGGGATTTTTGGAAGCCATGATGAATGCCCTCTTTGATGATGACGATGATACGTCTTATTACAACATCAACCCCTACATGAGGCAGAATTACCTTATAATCCCGAACATACCTGCATTGATAAAAGGAGAATCCAAGGGAGATAAATACCTGAGTATACCACTGCCGCAGTTTTGGAGAGGTTTTAAGAGCATGGGAGCCATAGGATTTGACATTGCAACAAAACGGATGAAAATGAAAGACGGCATGATGCATGCGCTTGGCAACTTCGGATCCTCACTTCTACCAGTTGACATTGGTGGACTTTGGAAGTCCGGGGAGTTTAGCCTCGCTCCTATTATGCCAACAGTCATTAAGCCAATAGCGGAAGTGATTGAAAACCGTAACTATATGGGTTATGCAATAAAGAACGAGCCATTTACAAAGGAGCAGGAAAAGGTACTCGCTCATGCTGGACTTGGGAAAAAGAACGTCAGCCCGGCTGCTAAGTTCATTACTGACATGCTCTTCCGTTGGGGTGGTGGTGATAGTAAGTACAAATACTATTATGACAGCTATGAAGGAAGATCAAAGAAGGTCCCGGGCTGGAAGGATATAAACCCATCCACCCTGGAACACTTGTTTAAGGGATATACCGGAGGCACTGGAGCTGTGTTCTCTGATTTGATAACAACAATATCCCAGGGGCTAAGCCCTGAACAGGAGATTGATTACCGTAACGCCCCCTTTGTAAACCGATTCGTCAGGAAGATACCTGAGGCGAAGTGGAATGTTATCTCTGAATATTATAACCTACGTGACGATAGCAAGATAATCAATTCGCTAAGTGCAAATTATTTCAAAGAGGGACGGTATGAAAAGACAATGGAGATCCTTGGTGATGAATACCTGATGAAATACACAGAGATATTCAAGCATTATGAATCATCCCTGGATGAAGCCAAGAAGGACACAGACTTTGATAATGTTGAGGGAAGTTACAGGGGAATTGAACTGATGCGCCAATGCATAAATGATATAAAGGACCTTAAAGAAGAATATGGGAGGTAAGACAATATGAGAATCATAACAGCCAAAGAAGAGCTAACAGGATTACAGAATTCAACATTGGGGATGCGAAAGCAAAAGAAGATCTCCATTAAGAATGTCTCGGAAATATCCGAAGACGTTAATGAGAACATGCAACTTCTTGAAGATTGTCGCATGTATTGGGAGAGCCTAAGAAATTTCCGTGATAGAAGGCTCCGTAACAGGAAGTTCTATCGTGGAGACCAGTGGAGTGACATAATTGAGGATCCTGATAACCCCGGGGAATATATCACCGAGGATCAATATTTAAGAAACCAGGGGAAGGTCCCGTTAAAACAAAACCTCATTGGCAAGAATGTAAGGAATCTTGTTGGCCAATACCTCAGTAACCCAGCCAAAGCAATGGTACTATCAAGGGTAAGAGAAAATGCAGAAGCAACAGAGATGCTTACCAATGCCCTTCATTCTGCCCTTCAGGTTAATAACAATAAGTTGCTTGATATGGCTGCTTTCCGGGAATCAACACTCTCCGGGGCCCCGTTTCAGAAGATTGGTTATGAATATTTCAAGGAGCGCAACCTGGAAGACGTGCTTATTGAAAACAAGAATCCAGTAAGGATGTTCTTTAACACGGACGTTGAAGATGTCAGGCTGACTGATCTGAGGTTAATAGGTGAAGTTATTGATACTACCGTTGAAAAGATAATTAGTGTATTCGCACGTACAAGGGCAGACGAGGAGAAGATAAGGGAAATTTATGCAGGACTGGTAAATAGAGCTTATCTGTCAGATCACGGCCTTGATGCAACAGTAATAGATTCCCTGGACTTCTTTAATCCCAGAGAACCAAGCAAAGCCAGACTTTTTGAGGTCTGGCAGATTAAGCATGAATGGCGAGTATATGCTCATGACCCGGCAGACGGATCATATAACATTGTGCCCTATACCCTTAAAGAAATAGGGATCCAGAATCAAGAAAGAATACGTCTTGGAACTGAGCAGGGGATTCCGGAAGAGGAGATCCCGCTTATTGAGGCCGAGGAGAAATATGAAGAATACTGGTATGTAAAATACCTCACTCCTTTTGGTCATTGCCTGAAGGAATGTGAGACACCATACAAGCACGAAAGCCATCCCTACGTGGGAGTATTACAGCCGCTTGTTGATGGTGAGGTCTGGGGAATGATTGAGGACATGATTGACCAGCAGAAATATATCAACAGGCTTGTTATTATGATGGACTTCATTGTTAGTGCATCAGCTAAAGGAGTATTGCTTGTTCCGGAAGATGTTATTCCAGATAACATGACACCTAAGGATTTTGCAAAAGAATGGGTCCGGTTTAATGGGGTCATTGCATATAAGCCCAATCCGCAGCACCAGCAGATTCCCCAGCAGATCAGCGCAAATTCGACAAATATAGGGCTACAAGAAATGTTTGCCATGCAGATGTCACTCTTCCAGGACACTTCAGGAATATATGGAGCAATACAGGGCAAAGAAGCCGCATCAGGGACACCGGCATCACTCTATGCTCAACAGGCGCAGAATGCTTCAATAAATACTATGGAGCAGATGGCATATTTTGAGAACTTCATCCAGGCCAGGAATTTTAAGGTTCTGAAAGTCCTGACACAATATTACAAGGATAAGAGATACCTGGCTGTTTCCGGAAGGACAATATCCGAAAGCTCTAAACTTTATGATCCGGATCTGGTTCGCAACCTTGATTGTGATGTTGTAGTTACTCAGGGAACAGATACTCCGGTCTATCGCCAGCTTATTGACAATACACTTATCGAATTATTGAAAGGTAATATGATAGATCTCAAAATGTATCTTGAACATACCTCAATGCCGTTTGCCGATAAGCTACTGGCATCAATAAAGCAAAGAGAAGAACTTATGGCTCAGGGAGGGATCCCGGGCCCATTACCTGAGGACCTTGTTTCAGAGGTTAATTCAGGAGCTAATCCACAGGCAATGGCAATGCTTAATAATGCTTTTGGTAGAAACCAAACAAAATAAACTCTATGTCTAATTAAATTATATGGTATGAGTATAAACGGATCTAAAGAAGTTTACCTGTATGATCCTCAAACAAAAAAGCTTATAAGAGAGTTTGAGTCTCAGCGAGATGCTGAGAAAGAATTTGGATTATACAGAGGTGCGGTTTCGGATTGCATCAGAAGGGGAATGAACAGAAATAAATACTTGTTTTCTAACATAAAGTCTGACTTTTATCCTGATCGTCCCAAACGAATATTTAATATAAAAGAAATACTTTCAAAAGAGCCATCATTAGTGGGTGAGCCAATAAACGCTCTTTCGGAGGAAGATCTTCGGAAAAAGCATGATAAGTATTTTATTGTTCTATCCTTTTTAAAGGAGGTCCCGGATGGCAAATATATTGATGAATCTTCAATGCTTCGCCAGCTTTCTCTTTATGGCAAGCCCGGATATCGTGAAGCTATTTCCAGACCTGAGCTGAAAGACTTTAAAGGCAAGGTTGATGGAGTTGTTTATTACGGATCAATGAATTCTATCAAGAAACTTAAACAGGAAGGAGTATTACAATGAGTGGATTTCTAAACGAAGGCGAATTAAAAGGTCGTCACGATGAGGAAAAACAGCAACTACATAGGGAGCTGTCAGAAAAAGAGCTTGCCCTAAAAGAATATCGTAAAGAACATGGCAAGCTCGAAGTATTCTTCAACCGGGTTGTAACAAACATTACACCGATTGAGCCCCTGGAATCTGTGTTCAGCAAGATTTATAAAAAATCCAAGAAGAGCGAAACAGAGGTTATCCCAGTAGGACATGTAACCGATTCTCACATGGGAGCGGTACAGGAGGCTGATGAGATTGAACAATTCAATGAGTTTAATCCTGAGATATGCGAAAAACGAAATATCGGGTTTATCCAGGCATACATTGATTGGGTCATTTTACACAGGACGGTTTACAACATCAAGAACTGTCACATAATATTTACAGGAGATCTGATCAGTGGAGATATACATGAAGAACTCCGTATTACAAATGCTTTCCCTGTTCCACTACAGGTTGTAAGGGCAGCCCAGGTGCATGCCAAACAATTAGCCTTACTTGCCCCGTATTTTGAAACTGTGACAGTTGATTTCCTTACAGAGGATAATCATTCACGGCTGACTAAAAAGCCACAAGCTAAAGAGGCCGGGGTAAACTCCTACGGGTACCTTGTCGGTAAGATGATCGAGGCCTACATAGAAAAGCACGATAACGTGATCTTTAACATTCATGCCATGCATGAGAAGGTCATAACCATAAGCACAAGGAATTACCTTATAACACATGGACACGGCATCAAAGCATGGATGGGTATTCCCTGGTATGGCATCGAAAGACGAGTTGCCAGGGAAGCTACCGCAAGACAGAGTATTATTATGGATGATCTTATAAGGGCAAAAGAGATCGGATTTAACAAGATCATTCATGGTCATTTTCACGTTCCCTTTGATTCGCCACTTTTCACTTGTGGAGGATCCATAAGCGGGACGGATGCTTATGATCACCAATGCGGGAGACATGCAGATCCAAGCCAGAGCGCATGGATGATACACCCAGGGCACGGGGAATTCAACAGGACTAATTTTCAGCTGAAAGAATATGATTAAGAAGGCCTTGAAATTTGAGTTCTGGCACGGTGAAAAGGTTGTGTTAATCACTGATCCGGATAAGAAATTACGTGTTGTAACCGGTATAACGATCCGGCCATCTGGCAAATTGTATGAGCTATCCTGCCGGGAAGAATCGTCCTGGCATCAGGATATAGAAATAGAAAGGATTGCAGAGAAACGAAAGGCAGGATTTATTAAATGATCTATGTGGCAGGGTGAAACGGAAAATCATTTCAGGCCCATAACCTGAAGATAGTGGGTTCGACTCCCACTGCCGCCACAATTTTCTTTCATGGTTTTTGTTTAGTTTTAGGGTTATCCCCGGTACGAGCTGCCGGGGATTTTTTTACTATCTTTAATCCGACTAACCAATGCATCATGAATAAGTTATATTTCGGAGACAACCTTAACATCCTAAAGGAGCTTTACCAGCAGCACCCACAAGGATTTATTGATCTTATTTACAACGATCCTCCCTTTAATTCAAAGCGTAATTATAATGTCTTGTTTGAGAGTGTTGACCTTAAAGATGCAACGGCTCAGAAAGAAGCATTTGCAGATACTTGGTCGAATGTTTCATATATGGATACTCTGAATGAGTTATCAGAGTTAGATATTAGCCTTTACAATTTCCTCAAAAACCTCGATAACACTAATATCTCCAAAGGTGCCATATCTTATTTAGTTACTATGGCAATCCGGCTGTGGTATATGCACAAATTGTTGAAAGATACGGGGAGCTTTTATCTGCATTGTGATCCTACGATGAGCCATTATTTGAAGATATTGTGTGATTTAATTTTTGGAGAAAAGAATTTTAGGAATGAGATCATCTGGCATTATGGAGAAAGATTAATGCATAATAGGTATAAATTTAATGAGAAACATGATGTAATATTTTTTTATGCTAAATCAAAAAATACTATTATTAAAAATCAGATAGTAGAGGAGTGGACAAAAGAGGAGATATCGGAGAAACGTGCAAGGAAAATACTAACAGATGAAAATGGGAAGGAATATATTTGGGATAATAGGGCCGTATCGAAAGGAATTCCTGCAAGGAAACAATTTATTGAAGATATTATAAAGAAAGGGAAAGCAATTGACGATGTATGGGATATTCCGATTATTTTAAGTACATCAAAAGAACGTCTTGGTTATCCTACGCAAAAACCTGAGGAACTAATGGAAAGAATAATTACTGCAAGTTCTAAAGAAGGTGACTTAATCGCAGACTTTTTTTGTGGGTGTGGAACCACTATAGCGGCGGCACAAAAATTAAATAGAAAATGGTTGGGTGTAGATATTTCGCATCTTGCAGTAAGACTAATTAAAAAAAGGCTGATTGATTCTTATGGTGAGGAAATAGGGAAGACCTTTGAAGTTCATGGATTTCCAGAAGACCCTGATTCGGCTCGTGAACTTGCCAATAAAGTACAAGGAGGCAGGTTAGAATTTGAGGAATGGATAATTGAGGTCTTGTTACATGGAATTACCAATGAACAAAGGAATGTTATGGGGTATGATGGCTATCGGACATTTACAATCAATGACAAGAAATATATTGTAATGATTGAGGTAAAAAGTGGTAATACAAATCCATCTCAATTAAACCACTTTATTAAAACTATTGAAGATAAGGGAGGGTCGATGGGTGTCTTTGTTTGCTTCAAAGAATATATCACAAGGAACATGCAATTAATAGCCAAAAAGCAAGGTCTATTTGTAGATGATTTTGGTTATACTCATCAGGAAAAAGATAAAATACAAATAATATCAGTTGAAGATTTACTTGACAATAGACGTCCAGCAATACCACTATCAACAGTTGAAACCTTTAAAAAGGCTGAAAAGAAAAGAACAACTATTGATGGCACACAGGGAGACCTGGAGATATAGTCTTAATTAAGTACCGGGAGTGGCGAAAAGTTACCGGTTTTATCGCATTCTCGGATTATTTCTGCACTCCAGGTAAAGGGAATATATCTTTTTGATTGTAAGTTTAATCACATCCTCATTCCAGTACCATTTACGATCATAAGTATTTAAATAACCATATTTGGAAAATTTAATCCGTTTTTCAGGTTCGGGTTCAACGCCTTCCAGTAAATTAAGCGCATCCCGTTTATTGATATTAATAATCATTACTCTGAAATTAAGTATTGTAAAGTTAATCATTCCTTACCCAAGTCTTGAAATCCGTTCTGGATAATTCAATGATATTAGTTATTATGACATTATGAACGCCATCAGTCCTTTGTATCTTGTTTACTAAATACCTTCGTATGGGATAACTGCCATATATGGAAATATGTACGAACTCTCCGTGTAAATATGTTTTCTCAGAATCACTGAAGGAGAAAATGTCAAGTTTATTTGCAGCATACATAATGATGAAATATCTCACTTTCTTACGAGCCCGGGATGGCTTAATTATTTTTTTTTTTGATATCATAAGTATAAATAGTTTAATTGTAAAATTTCTCCGTGATGTTCAATCTTCTGGTACGGGACCGAAGGGAATAACTGCAGGACATCGGCCAGTTGTTGATAATGGCCGGCAATAAGGTTGAAGTAATCTTCATCCAGCAAATAGGATATATAAAGAACCTCCAGGATCCGGGGGAGATAGATTGCCTGGTCCGGGAAATTATCGTAGATCTCATGGCAATCATGGTGTGCCAAGCCAGTATTAAGCTTGACTATCTGTAATTCCCGGGAATATGACCGTCTTATTATGTGGGCCAGCTGCCCGCCGCCACGGACCTTATGACCACAAAATAAGCAAAGAGGGTAATTCTCCTTGTACCAGGCTTTGATCTTGGCGAGTCTCTGGTCAATCTGCTGCTGTCGCATAATTCTCCTCGGCTTCTTTACCTCTTAGAATACGGACGTTGCTCATGTCTGCCGGTTCAATCCTCTTTATCCCGTGATGAGCATTATAGATTATCGTACCGTTATCCCTCCTCCATTCGGCTATAAACTCCTCCGGTGTCATGTTGTTTGGGATAAGGGAGGCATCAATAGCGAATAGTGTTTTCCCTCCATCTAATCCCTGTAAAAAGCGGCCCTCCATATTGTCTCTTATCCGAGCCTCCCATTCATTGTCATTTGCAAACATTTCCTGATTCCATCCAGGGAACGGTCCCTTAGCAACCGAGGATTCCTGATCAATAGCATTTGCTATTACTTTAGGTGCAACGGCAGCCAGTAAAGCTCCGGCACCAAGCTTCTTTAAGAATGATTTGCGGTTCATAAGTCTTTTATATCTTCATTGAAATTGTGTATGTAGTTGTCTTTTTCTACTTGATATTTATAATATTCAAAAGCCCTGAATCCATTTATATGAGAATCAGTTGGGAAAAAATATCTCCACCCTTTACTCATGCCCCTATTTATGTAGTAAAAGAAAGCAAGACCCATTTTCCCTGTGTTTTTTTTGAACGAAACAATTGCGGAGTGATCTGAAGTAGGAATAATTTCATGAACCTCAAAGGTTTCCTGGTTGTAGTTCATTTCTCTATTCTTCCTTGAAAAATTCTCAGCTACTTGATCAGCTGCAATCTTTAATTCCTTCGCAATTGCTTTGTTCATTATACCTCCTTCTCTTCCTCTGCCCTGTCAATCTCTTCCAGGTCATGAGTGGTTATTACATTATCTTCCCGGGCCGGGATGCCCTTGATAATTCCAGCTTGGATGCCGTCCTTCGTGGTTACTGGTCGTCCATCCACAATTATACCTTTGAATGGTGTTCTCCTTCTTTTCATTTTCTTCGTATTTAATTACTAAATTGATTAATACCAGCATAGCAACCATTATTGCCATGCAGATTACGTACACAAGGAATATTATCCTTAGTTGTTTGTTGGTGTTAGGATTGTCATTTTTCATGTTTATATCCTCCTTTGTTCAATTTTATCGTGATCGAAGTTGACTTCCGGGACAAAACTCTCATTAGGGTTGGGGATGCAGATATGTAGTTCAATCTCTGCATCCGCACGAACCCGCATGATATAATCCCAGAACTCCTTACCATCAAGTACGGTTGTTGAGTCAACTCCGGCTGTAAACTCATAGGTTCCGGTTAGGGAATTGAAAATAAAATCCCAGCGGAAATTATGTTTTCGCTTCCAGGCTTCGTGGCACTCTTCAATGGATTGACCGGTTTCATCTGAGATCATCTTTAGCACGATCCCCCAATAATAAGCATTAGCATCAAGCCCTCTGAGAGGGAAAATGGGCTGTAGTGCATATTTGAACGGCAGCCGCATTTCCTTTATATTCTCACAGAGGTCGAGAGCTTGCTTCTTATTTCTGATGACTCCGAAATACATGGGGCTACATATCCGTCAGTTCATTGTTAGAATCATTCTCAACTGCCCTTTGTCCCCGGTTAGTGACAAACTCACTCATCTGAACATAGGTCTTATACTTTTTCTGTCCGGAGTTATCGGTCCAGGTATCAACAGCCAGCCGTCCGTGAATGGTGATATTTGTTCCCTTCTGGATGAATTTCTCAACACGCTTGGCGAGGGTTCCCCAGCATGTTATGTTGTGCCAGGTTGTTTTATCAACCCATTGTCCTGATTTGTCCTTGTACCCGTCATTGGTTGCGAGAACAAGACTTGCAACGACAGAACCATTGTCGTTGTATTTGATTTCGGGATCCTTCCCTACGTTCCCGATTAGTATTACAAGATTGCTTAATGTACTCATAGCTTATTCGATTGAGAGGTTGAAGTTTATTTTGACATTTAAGATTACATCCTTGATGATTGGCTCATTAGCCAGATCCTTCTGGAGCTTTCTGGCCATTGCTTCCTGAACGATTGGCGGCAATGGTTTCCCTGTTCCTTTTTCAGGTGGCATATACTTTGCCTTGGCGAGGTCCGAGAATATATCCTTCTTGGTCTCTTCTTCCGGTGGTTTCTCTTCCAGATTTGGACACATGATATCATGATCTTGTGTCCGTTTATGGCCTCCCATTATCTTGTCAGCTCCGCTATTTACCCAGGCATGTAAGCTATCCCAGTCTTTCTTTGGGACCTTATCATAGTAGGTATCCTTTTTAATCATGCTGAGGTAATTGGATTTAACCCCAAGGATCTCGCCAGCTTCCTTGGTCGTAAGCTTCTCGTCTGAGATTGCTCTGAGAACTTTCTCAGCGACTCTTTCCATTGTCACTTTGTTCATAACGTCTCATTTTTTAATTGTACCTGATTGTATTGCTCTCTTATGGATTGGTTGCTTGTCACTATCGCAATAGATTTTTCAAGCAACTGCATGTAATTCATCTTGGGGAACATCTTTTGGGCTGTCCAGTATTTTACCTGATCACTGGTTAATGCGCTTATACCTCCCCGTGCATCTTTGAGGATATAATAGGTTCTCCCGTCTTTTGAATTCCTGAACCTTGCCCTCTTGACTGCTTTGTCAATCTGTTTGGCTTCACGTCTAAGATTCCAGCCGCCTACTAACTCCTGCCGGTAGTCGTGGTAGTCAACCGTTACCCTTGTCCAGATGTCTTTGAATATGTTTCCCATAGTAGTTATTTTATTAAGTTCTTAATCTCAGCCAGTATCTTTTGATCACCTACATAGATCACAAGCGCATCATTAACTCCTTTGCGAAAAATTACCTTCTTCTCTTTCCATAGCTCCTTGAGGGCTTTGTTTATATTCTCAAGAGGTTCCCCTAAAGAGTTTGCCATCTGTATTCTTCCGATAAAAGGCCATCTCCTTGCATGGTATTGGTCCAGCCAGCTGGTAATGATCTTATGTTTGAGCTCGGTCATAGTTTTATGTACTTCCCTTTTATTAAACATGTTGATAGTATTGAGTTGGCTTTGTTCCCGTAAGCTATAAGCACAGACGGAGCTCCTCCATTAGCTCTTCCCTGTATGCCATCTACATTATAAAATGTCAATCTGCCTTTTATAAACAATACCGATTGAGCCACTGGCCATACGTAATTAAAAAAGAAAGCTGTTTCAGTTCTGGCGAATATCAATGCAATACCATTGTTATGTAATGCCATTTTTCCCAACCATGAACCTGTGTGTTTTCCATAAGGGGGATTGCACCAAACAAACCCTTCCCAATTCTGTAATAATCCGTTATCTAAAGAGGTATAATGCTTTTTTGCAGTATCCCAAGGTCTGTTAATTGGAGCACAAGGATCGAGATCAAAGGGTCCTAACTCCTTAATGATTTCAGGTGGAGTCAGCCACTCGTCTTTTAACATGTGAGGGGATTGGTGTGATCCTATTCCTGCTTTTCTAATCATATACTTGCCTCTGAAACTATTTTCTTACTCAATGATTCCTGGGTACGTGTTATATTCTTAGGCAGTGGTAGATACTTAAAGCAAGCCCATAGACCTATTGCGGTAGTCATCACAATGTCATCGTGGCAACCATCTACTGCGCCATAGGACCCGTCTTTCTTGATCTCATAGGTGTCCATCTCGTCAGCAGCCCGTAGATCCCTTTCGATATATGCATCCTCACGTAAAGCGGCATTAAGAATATCTATTACCATTGGTTTGGTGGACATGGTTGTCTGGAAACCATATTTGATAGGCAATCCCATTCTTACTTTTTCCGGATCTGTTCTGGCATATATGTTTGAATAGTACTTTATTATTTCATCCAGAATAGTGAGGAAGTGGGTTCCTTCGGTTTCTGCATCCTTGTCCAGGGAGTTCGATTCAACAATAAGGAGCGCATTATTATACCATCTTGCTATTTGTGCAGCTTTCCAGGCGACCAAATCCTGATCAATGTGCCCCCTCCATGTAGCAACAACCTCCGGCCCCCCACCGTACATCATCCAATACCGGTCAATGACCTTTATCACTGAATAGTCTGCTCCGTCTGATCTTCCCCCGATGTCAACCGATACTACATATCTGTCTGATACATTAATTGTCTTATCCGGCTTACTCCATATAAAGAAGTTGCCTTTTGAGTTGGGCATAAAAACGATCTTCTCAAAAGCTTCTTTCCCTTTTTGTGATTGTGCAGATAATTCACCAATAAACTCAGGGTCAATACAGCTTTCCCGGGCCCGGAGAACATACTTAGGATTGAATACCCTCATGTCAGAGCTTGAAAAGGCCTCATTTGCGGTAGAGGGATATTCATTATTCATTCTCCAGTCATCATAATTCTTCCCCTTCTTAAAGGATATGTACCAGTTTATCCCTTCAAGTGTGGCCCCCAGGTTCCATAAGATCTGGACATATTCATTTTCAAAATTGTCCTGAATGAATTTTTCGTAAGACCGAATCTTCTTCTGATATCTTGGTATTTCAAACCATGCAATGAATATCGGCTCATAAGAGCTAACCCCGTTTACTGCCGAGAGCCATTCACGGTGAAAGAAGTTACCAACACCCTTTGCTGTTGATTCAAGGATTTCAAGAGACAATGGAACATCAGGAATTGAAGCCCTGATGCTTTGAGCAAGGTCCTCCGGGGATTTTTGTAGTGTTGCTTTCCAACTCCCGACCTCCGAAAGGTGGGCCATTGCAAAGTCATAAGACCTTAGGCTCTCTGGCTTTTGTACCGATCCCACACCCACAATGCAGTTACGGCCCTGGATCATCTTTGTTTTTGAGGACCCTTCAAATGGCACCAGCTCTATTCTCTCCAAGGCAACAGGATACTCCTTTGCAAAGCGGGAATACATTCCCCGGATATTCCTTGCCTGATCTTCAACATCGGTGACTATAACAGAATGCCAGTTCTTCCTATGGATTATCTGGATCCATGCCATGTAAATCTGAAGAAGGGTAGATCCTCCCCACTGCCTTGCTTTCAAAATGATTGCCCGGATAGGTTCCCCGGCCAGGCGCATCTTCTCTAATTTGGCAAGTGTTTTTAATTGTGGCTTATTGAGCTTGAACGGGATGATCTTCTTTGTCTCCTTATCCTGAATACGTGCCGTAATGTATGCCCAGAACTCAAAGTCATACTTAAACCTTAGCTGGGTGAGATCATTGATGAATCTGTTTACATTTAAAGGAGAGCTATTTATCTCTCTCTGCTTTAGCAGGTCCTCTATTGATCCGGCCTTCATGAGAGTATCCAACAGGGCCTTGTTGTCCTCATACATTTGAACAGGGACAGAATAAGACCAATACTGCCCATGTCCAAAATAGCTGACCTTGACCCTTTTAAGCGGAGAACCTTCTCCGGTTACAGGATTATAAGGAGAAGCCAGAGCTTCCCTTCTCCGACTGTTCTCCTCGATGATACCGTTTATTTCCTTTTCGGTCATCTACCTTTTTTTTCTAAGCCTTCTTTTAATGACATTGCAGACATGATCGAGCGAATAATGAAGTCTTTCAGCAATCGTATCATATATAAATGACTTTGACACTTGGGTTGCTAAGTTCCCAAATGGCGGTATGTCACTAAGTTGTTTAATCACAATATCGTACTCTTTCATAATGTCGTCATGCCGTTCGTCTTTTCTTGACTGACGTTTACCTTCCATGAATACGTTATTTTGACCGTAAATTTAGGTTTAATAAACCTGTATTCAAAGCTATTAAACCGAATGTTTGTCAACATTATATATATTTTGCAGCCTGATATATACGTATTGTTGTCAGTATTATTAACAAACTAATTTATGGCTGAAGATGAAATAAAAGAACCACAAACCCCGGAAGAAGTCCCCGCTGCAATACCAGAGGTAACTTCCCCCGAGGCAACTGCCGAAGCTCCTGCCGAAACTACTGAGGTGGCACCGGAAGCACAGGCAGAAGAAGCCGCCACACCTGAAGAAGGAAGTACAGAAGAAGTGTCTGAAGAAGCTCCTAAGAATAAATATGCTGAACGTCTTTCGAAGGCTTATCCTGATCGTGAATTCAAAAATGATGAGGATTTCGATAAAGGCCTGGAAGAATACCTGGGAGAACTGGAAGGATACAAGGAACGGGGAACAATGGCAAATCAGAAGCTCATTGCTCTTTTTGAAGCAGAACCACAGATCGGTGATGTTGTCCGGGATCTGATTAACGGCTCAACAGTCCGGGAAGCTCTTGCCCGTCATATACCCCTCGAAGATCTTACACCCCTCGAAGGTGATCCCGATTATGAGGGATGGAGTAAGAATAAAGCTGCAAGGGAAGAGGGTTTAGCCAAGCGCAAGGCTAAACAGGATGAGTATTCCAAGAATCTTGAGTTTTCACAAACGGCCATCGAGGAGTTTGCTAAAGAAAACAATATGGATGATGATGCTGCGGGTAAGTTCCTGTCGAAATTCGATTCAATGATTGCCGATATAAACAGCGGCAGGATCAGCAAAGAGGTACTTGCTACCATGCAAAGGGCATGGAACTATGAAAATGATATTACCACAGCCAGGGAACAAGGAGAAGTGGCTGGAAAGAATAAAAAGATTGTCGCTCAGAAAGAGGAGCCTAAACCAGTTGGTGACGGACTTCCCAAGATAAGTGGATCGTCAGAGGTCCCCCAGGGAAACGTCCCGGCACCAAATTACATAGACGGCCTCTTGGAGCGGACAAACCGGAAGAAGGCCCTGTAAAGAGGGAAGTATTAATAACTTAAAAAAAAGAAATGAAGAGAATAAATTTGTTTAAAATCGCTGCGAACGTGTTTGGACTGTTCCTCGTTATGGCTGCCCTTACATGTTTTTCTACCGTGCTGGCATTTGGCGGGACCGTCATTTATGCCTTAACGGGAGCTGCCATTGTCAACGAGCCTGTCACTGTTGCTGGTGTAAAAGCCGGATCTGCTGACCTGGACAAGGATTATGTCAGCAAAAAAGTAACACAGATGAAACCTGCTGCTACTCCTCTTGATACTATCATGAGGCAGATACCTAACCAGGTGGATTGTAAATCATTCGTG
>Ga0172381_10001023_pt1 | contig 34738 bp, 35 predicted proteins | sample Leawel6488metaG_FD_119754 | JGI IMG/M metagenome (GOLD analysis project Ga0172381, IMG submission 119754) | Leachate microbial communities from a municipal landfill in Southern Ontario, Canada - Leachate well 64-88 metaG | ecosystem: Engineered > Solid waste > Landfill > Unclassified | place... | reverse complement strand
TTGATCTAGAGATCTTGATCTAGAGATCTTGATCTAGAGATCTTGATCTAGAGATCTTGATCTAGAGATCTTGATCTAGAGATCTTGATCTAGATCAAATCACATTAAAATTAGATGTACATAAAATTATGTATGAACATATTATTTCTAGATGTTTATAATAAAATATATGTTATGTTCTGAGTACGCATTTCAATATGAAATACAAAAAGATCTTATAGATCTATTTAAACAAATTAAAATTTTAGTTTCTGAAGAAAATATTTTACAAACAAAAAGTTTTTCTCAAATAGAAAATTTGTTAGTTTCTTATAAAGAAAAATCAAATATAAAAAATGTATTATATAAATATGTTATCAATTTAGCGATTGAAGCTGAAATAAAATCTGCTGGAGCTTTTATTGAAGTTTTTAAATTTTTACAAAATTATATTTTTGATCAAAAATCACTTAATTTAATGCAAGAAACAATTGACTTACATCAAAATAAGAAAACAAATTTGAAAGATTTAGAATGGTTATTGGAGTATTTTAAGTTTGATTTAAAACTAAAAACAATTTTATTTGATACGATATCTTTGTCGGGATTCAACGGTAAAATTCTTGTTGAAAAAGGAAACGATAAATTTAAAACAATTATTGAAAAAATAAATGGATTTGTATTTGATTTACCAATGAAAGACACAAAATATTTTGGAAATTATGCTAATCCTCGACTTATAATGATAGACGGATTTGTTGAAAATGTTTCTGAAATACATGTTTTATTAGAAAAATCATCTGAGTCAAAAGAATGTTTAATTGTTTTTCATCGTGGAATGTCTGATGATGTTTTAAATACGTTGTCTGTAAATTGGAATAGGGGAACATTACGAGTCGTTCCGGTACAAGTTCCATACGATCTTGAAGGAATGAACACATTAAATGATCTTGCCGTTATTTCTTTATCTGACGTAGTTTCTTCATTGAAAGGTCAATTAATTAGTTCAATTCGTTACGAAGATTTAACTAGTGTTGATCGACTTGAAATTACGAATAATAAAATAATTTTGATTAATAAAAAATGTGATAAACAAGTAAAAACACATGTTCAAGAATTATTGAACAAACGTTCAAAAGTACATGATGAAATTGTGTCATTTTATGATAAAAGAATTAAAACTTTATCATCAAATTTAGTTACGATTAAATTATGTGATGATATTTTTTATCTTTCAAATCGACAAAAAATTGATAAATTTTTAAGATCGTATCGAAATTTTATTTCAAGCGGAGTTATTGAATTTAATGATCAAAAAATGTTAACTGCGACTGCACAAGAAATAGTAAATTTTGTTCCTGTGATTTATGAACGTTTAAATGAAATAGGTTGTGTGTTATGTGCCAATTGATATACAAAATTTTACAACGAATATATAATAAAAATATGAAATCTACAAAAAAATCTGGTATCGATTCAAGAAAAGTTTTAAAAACGTTTCGAGAAGTTTCTCAAATGGCAAAAGACGATTTAAAACAATCATTAATGCTTTCTAAGTTGAATATATCACCAAATGATTTGAATATGATTTATCAATTGATTGATTCGTCACTAGACAATGCATGGTGCAATTCTGAAAAAGCTTTAACAAGACTTTTAGAAGATGCTAAATGAGTTTAAAGGGACAAAAACATTTAGTTACTTGTCGTTGTGTATTACAACAGTTTAAATCACAACAGAATCCACCGTTTCATCAATTTATTGTTTTTTCTGTTCTTGATGAAGAAACAGATAAAGTGCAAGTAAAACTTTCGCAATGTAATAATTGTGGAATAGTACATAAAGTAACTGATATTTGTAAATCTGAGATTTTAAGTAAAGATTCAATAAATTCGTTAACGACAATAGACGATATAAAAACAAATTTGCCAGAAAAAGTATTATCTGTGTTAGACAGGTATGAACTTGATTTGCCGGCGTGGGAACATATCAATTTTATCATTGAAAACGAATTGTGGGGAGACTGTGAAGTGTTATCATGTGATAATATAGATGGCGTTTTTCAAGGTAAATATATTACTTTTTATGGAAAAAATCTGTTTAAAATAGAACAATACACGAAAGAAGAAGTAATATAATATCAATGAAAATAGGAGAATTTCAATCTGAAAAAGACGTAAAAGAGAATGCGATTTCTCGTGATATTGTCAAAGAAATCTTACAATTTGGTGTCAATGACCGAATGATATTAATGATCATACATCAACTTGCAATGAATCTTGAGTCTATTGAGAATATGAAAGAAATTACGACCTGTGTTAGGGAATTAAATACAAATACTTTTTTGGTAGACAGAGCAGACGAAGATACTCAAAGTGAAGAAAATAAATTGATCATTTAAAATAAAAATGAACGTATGAAAAATATGTAATAAAATTAAAATATGGGACGACAATTCACTTCTAAGATGCAATGTAAGTCGTGTGATTCATCTAGCAACGATGTTGTTAAAACAATTATGATGGGAGGTGGAGGACAACAACCTTCACGTCTTGTGTACCTATCAGGTGATGTTACTGAAGAAAGTATTAATATTGTCCAACAACAATTACTTGAACTTGCAAATATATCGATTGAGCCTATACATTTGATCATATCAACCTACGGCGGCGAAGTTTACGAAATGTTTTCATTGTGTGATATTATAAGATTTCTGCCGTGTCCAGTGTATACTGTTGCGATGGGTAAAGTGATGTCAGCAGGTTCATTAATTCTTTCTTTCGGTGAAAAAGGTCATCGTTTAATTGGAAAATCTACACGGATAATGATCCACTCTCTATCAGGTGGAGCACGTGGAAATGTTTTTGAAATGTTAAATGAATGTGAAGAATTAAAAGCGTTACAAGAAATGTATATAGAACTTCTTTCACAAAACACAAAACTTACTAAAAAACAAGTTATCGATATGTTGAGTAAAAAAGTGAACACTTATCTTAATGCTGAAAAATGTATTGAATTAGGGTTGGCTGATAAGATTATTTAAAGTTTGTGTATGTGTAAATTGAGTTTTGTTATGATATAATATTTACACATGCAAATTACGCAAAAAGATTGGGAAAAATATTTTCCTTTTGAGAAACCTCGTCAAGAGCAAATAACGGCTATTAATTTTATTCTTGACGCATTTATAAATAAAAATAAACATTATGTGGCGGCGGATCTCGCAACTGGTATTGGAAAAAGTGCTATTGCTGTAACTGTATCAAAGTATTTACAAAGTTACACAAAATCAACAGCAAATTATCATGCCGGTTCGTGGTTTTTGACAACACAAAAGACTTTGCAAGAACAATATATAAATGATTTCGGTGGCAGTGATCATTTAGCAATGAAATCTATTAAAAGTTCTACGTCATATGTGTGTTGTATGCACACCGAAGATCCTCCTCCACAAATCACGTGTGGCGAAGTGCATCGTTTGATGCGAGCAAATGATATTTTTAAATCATTATATAAGCACTGCATTGGTGATTGTGCGTACAGAAAAGATAAGCAAATATTTCTTCAAGCGTTAAATAGTGTCACAAATTTCGCATACTTCTTTGCAGAATCCCAATATGCTGGTCATATTCAACCACGAGAATTGCTTGTATGTGACGAAGCTCATACAATATGTGCAAGCCTTAGTTCACATGTTGAGATTTCTATTAGTGAACGATTTGCAAACCAACAACTTGATCTTAAGATGCCAAATGAGTTCAAAGATGTTGATGATGCATTCAATTGGGTAAAAACAAAATATCTTACATCACTTAAACTAAAAGTAGCTGAAGTTGCTCGTACGCTTGAAGATATGACTGATGCAGCGAAAAAGATTAAGTCGTTTCAAGATTTTGCTCGTCGACACGATTTGCTTGATAAACATATGTGTAAAGTGAATCGTCTAATAAAACTATTTACGACAGAAAATTGGGTACTAAATATTGTTCCACCTTTTGAAAGAGCATTACGTAAGCTTGAGTTTAAACCTGTTGATGTGTCACCGTTTACGTTCGACCATTTATTTTCGTTTGGCAAAAATATTTTGCTAATGTCGGCGACTATTCTTAACGTTGATGCGTTTTGTAAAACTCTTGGAATAGACAGACGTGAAGTTGCTTATCTAAATATTCCTTCACCTTTTGCATTAAAAAATCGTCCTGTTCATATTATGAATGTTGGAAGCATGTCTCGAGCATGTATTGACACTACGTTGCCAATTATGGCTCAAGCTGTAAAAGAAATTATTGATCAACATAAAACAGAAAAAGGTATAATACATACGACTAATTTTCGTATTGCTAAATATTTGATAGAGAATATTGGTGATCCACGACTTGTTACACATGATGCATCAAATAGAAATTTGATTTTAAAATTACATGCAGAGTGTAAAAAACCATCAATTATTGTCTCGCCATCGATGATGGAAGGTGTAGATCTTCGAGATGATCAATCACGATTTCAGATAATTGCAAAGCTTCCTTACCCTTTTTTAGGTGATAAAGTTGTACAAAAGCGTATGAAACTTGATCCAAATTGGTATCAATATGCGACATTAATGTTAATAATTCAGGCGCTTGGTCGTTCTGTTCGAAACGAAAATGATTATGCAATTTCGTACATTCTAGACAGTGATTGGAATAAATTTTATCATATGACTAAGAAAATGATGCCGAAAGACTTTCTTAAGTGTTTACACATGTAAAAATAATGATTAATATCATATTATGTCACGAACAAAAAAAGAAATTTTAACATCACCTGTGCTTGAGATTTGGGATGAAGTTCAAAAGTTAATGGATCAGTGTTCAATCGATGCATTTAAAAATGGATACAAGAAGCAATTGATTCCAGGCGTACGTTGGCGACATGCAATACGAGAAATTCGACAAATGTTAATGGAAATAATTAAGTTGACATCAGAGACAGACAAACAAACGAAAGCAAAACGGCTCGCGACTCGTCCGAAAGGTCAGACACCTGGTAAAAATCGTAAGCCAGAAAATATTTAAAACAAGGAAATTTATTATGCCAAGTCCTCGACATACGTTAGCGTCTCTTGTTGAAAAACAACTTCCACTCGATAAACCACATAAACTTATTGGTGGAGATCGTGGGTTTAAAAGCAATATCGTTGAAATCTTAACAGAAGTTCAACCCGCGTCTTGCGTAAATACGCCTGAAATTGAAATATTAACTGAAGAAACTCAACCTGTTTTTCCAATTTCAAATGAATTAGAAGTTAAAAATTTAGTACAAGAATTTAGTGTCAACGAAAATCAGGTTATTGATGTTTCTATAGATAACGCTGGTGATACACAGATTACACCAGAAAATCAAGAACAATTAAATGATGATTCCATTACAACTAGTGTTGAAATAAATCATGTTGAACATGACGTCATTGATCATTTTGTTGCTGAAGACTTAGTAAAAATTCAACCTTTACAAGAAGATGTAGGTCAATTAATTATTAAAGATGCTCGTATAGAAGAAACTCCTAAAGAACGTAAACAACGTCTTAAGAGAGAAAAAGAAGAAGCTAAGAAATCATAGTTCTTATTTTGTTTTTTATCATTGTAACAACTTGACAAATTCTCATTCGAGATAATCCACCAAGAAGTTCACCGATCATTTCAAGTGTCAATGGTCCATTATGTGCTGCAACAAGAGTACAATTCATTTGTTTAGGAAAATTTATCCATTGTCGACATGATTTTTTATTGCAACATACTTTATGATTGTTATGTGCATTAAAACATGTTGTCGATAAAACTTGTAAATGATTTTTTTGTTCCATATTTTTATTTTATAAAATGACCGATTTATTGTTCAAATGTAAACGCGTTTTTTGATATTAATTTTTTGTTTCTTTTTGTTGTGTTCTAATGAGAAAAATATAATAAAATTTAAACTGTATGGTAACAAAAACTTATATACTTGACACAAATGTTCTTTTGTCCGATCCTAATTCTTTGAATGCTTTTGAGGAAAATGATATTATCATTCCTCTTGCCGTTCTTGAAGAACTTGATAGACATAAATCTCGACAAGACGAAGTTGGCGCAAATGCTCGTCAAATTAATCGTAAACTTGATGAATATCGCCAAGCAGGAAGCTTGTTTGATGGTGCAAAAACGCTTGGCGGTGGTATCTTACGAGTGATGAGTGTAAACAAAAACGATCTCGAGAGACTACCTCTAGAACTCCAGGGCGAAAAAGTTGATAATATGATTATTGCTCTTGCGAAGCACTTGCAGCAAGTTGACAGTGATAGTTCACAATATATTCTTGTTTCAAAGGATGTAAATGTACGTATTAAATGTGATGCAATAAATGTAAAATGTGAAGACTATCGTAAAAGTCGTGTAGTTTCTAATGCTGATGATATGTACACAGGAGTATGTGTAGTTGAATCAACCAGAGAATTTATTGACTCTCTTCATAACAATGAACAAGAAATATTCGCCCCTAAAGAATGGAATTTATATCCAAATCAAGTAGTTGTAATCAAAGAGCTTGGTGTTCAAAGTGGATCAACAATTGTTCGAGCGCTTAAAACATGTGATAAATACAGGTTACAAGTCATTAAACAAATGAAAGACTGTTATGGTTTACAACCTCGAAATAAAGAACAAAATTTTTCGCTTGAGTTACTTTATGATCCAGACATTAAATTAGTGACATTGTCGGGAATTGCTGGTAGCGGAAAAAGTTTATTAGCGTTGGCAGCCGGGTTAGATCAAAACAAAATTATGGGTACACAAAAACGTTATAATAAATTGATTGTCGCAAGAGCACTTCAGTCAGTCGGAAAAGATACGGGATTTTTGCCTGGTACATTGGTTGAAAAATTGATGCCGTGGCAAGCATCAACGACAGATAATTTAAATTTTCTTATGAATCGCGGTGGGAAAAAAGAACAATTACGGCCAAAAGCAGGAAGTAGCGGGCAGTTTCTAGATCCTTATTTGTCTTTATTGATGGAAAAAGGCGTAATTGAAATAGCGAGTATATCTCATATTCGTGGTAGATCTATTCCGGATTCATTTTTCATTGTAGAAGAGGGACAAAACTTAAGTCATGCAGAATTAAAGACAATAATGACTCGAGTTGGAGAAGGAACTAAAATGATAATTTGTGGAGATGTTGATCAAATTGACGCAGTTTATCTTGACAAGATGTCAAATGGTCTAACATATGTTATAGAAAAATTTAAAGATTCTCCGCTAGCAGCACATATTACTTTACTTAAAGGTGAAAGAAGCGCGTTGGCTACCCAAGCAGCTCAATTATTATAAAATTTTATATACTATTTGGTTCATAAATGCTTATGTGAGATTTTTCTCGTGGCGCACGGTTTACTATCGTTTGTAATCCTCGAAGGTTCGAATCCTTTCAAATAGTACTAATTTAAATTCTAATCTTTCGATGTAAAACATACTTATTATGCATCATATGATATAATTTACTATTAGATGTCTGGAATTTTAGATAGTCAAACTAGGGTCTTTGATGTTCTTGTTACGCAAGAAGGTAAAAGACAAATTGCTGCTGGAGATTTACGAATTTGTTATGCATCATTCTCAGATGATTCTACTTTTTACAAAGAAGATTTAGTTTCTGGTAGTGAAGACACTTCGAATAGAATATTTTTTGAAGCTTCAAATTTACCACAAGATGCAATCATGTTTGAAGCAAATGACTCTGGTCGTTTACAATCGTTTAAAAATATAAACGGTATAAATGTTAGTAACGGTCAAATTATAACGAACACTTCACAAGTGATGTCGGGTACGATTTTATCTGGCTCAACAAATTTACAAGAGACATCGACAGGCGCAGCATTTTCGTCTCTTGCAGATGATTTATTACAATCATCGATTGATAATTTTAAATTGTTACGTGTCATTGGATCACATGAAAGTTTATTGGACGATGATCAATTTGTTGTTTCAACAAACGACATTACATTTACTATCAATGTTGGTTTACCTATACCAAATAAGTTTAAAACGTACAATCAACTAACAAACGTTGAAGGTTTAATTAGTGATCCACGTTTAAGTAATGCTATAAATTTTAAATTTTTGCCCCCTCATAACAAATTATCAACATCTATAACAACAAATTTATTAGGTAATTATGTTCCAATGGGATTACTAGAAAGTTTATCTATTAATGATATTGTGCAAGAAATAGATTTTTATGATAAAAGTGGGTTTTCTAAAGAAATTAGATTTAATCGTACGTCACAAAAAAATAATATTGTTGGACAATTTTTTGAAATTTCTAACAGTGATGTAAAAAAACTTGATGTCATCGATTATGGAAGACATCCGTGGAATGACAATCAAACAGTAAAATGGTGGCATGTTTTTTTTGTAGGTAAAGTATTTGTTGATCAAAATGGTGATGACACTTTTATTCATTTATTTACTGTTGTTTTTTCTTAGAAGGTATTTAATATGTTTTATAAATCACCACGTACAACAAAATTTTTATCTATCGATAATACGACATATGCGACATTGATGTCGATAGATGAATCAAATAATGATGATAAAAAATATACGTTTCGTTTTAGGTGTGCAACATTACTATATGATTTAATTAAGTTAAATATTTTGAAGATTAGAGTACGAATTTATTCTAAGCTTGTAACAAAAAATGATGTTATGATGTCAAATGTTAATGTTCCATTGAGTTTTGTTCAACAAATTTCAAATGATGTAGCAATTACAAAACAAATAGCTTCATTGCAACAAAAGTATTTAATTGCAACAAAAAATATTGATTTAACTACATATGTTGCGAATGATGATTTAATGTTTATTCGAAAAGGAGTTGACGTTGATAACATCAAGTCATTTCAAAAAAAACGTATTGTGTATAAAACGTCTTCTTTGATTGATAAACAAAATGTTTTACTAAATCAAGTTTCATGGCAAAATATATACGATGTTAAAACATTTATGAATGATTCAAATAACATTAATGATAAATTTGTAAAAACATTGATGTTAAATATGCTTTCAAATGAAATTGATTCAAGCGAAGTAACAAATATGCCACATCGAAGTGTTACTCCTCGACAATTGTTAAACGGTTTAATTAGAAAGAATAGAAAAAATACGCGACAACAAACGACGTTAAAAATAGATGATCAAACACAATTTTTGTATTCTTTGTTATTTAAAGATAATTTATTAACAAATAATGATTTGAATAATACACAAAATAATGTTTTGGTTGCAACATATGATAATGTTGTTGATCAAACGACAAATGTAACATGTGATATCGTTATTCATACAAATAAAATAAATTTACAAGAAGAAGGTTCAAATTTGCTTGTTAAATTTGAAGTCGTAAATGATAAAAAAATTATTATTGATGATGAAATTCAACAATTAAATATAAATGAACATATAAAAAATTATAAGGTGCCGCTAACTGCGCCGACTGCACATGTTGTTAAATCTTATAATTTATCACGAAACATTTTAGAAATTTCTAATTTCGATAACAAAACAAAAGGAATAACAATATTTCAAAAAGACGTACAACAAAGTAAAATTGGTGGTCAATATCTATTTTTTGGTAAATTTGATGTTAAAAACAATATACCCGTTAGAGTACCAATTAATTCATTTACTCACAAATATGTTGTATATAGAATAATTCCAACAGGTGATAATCAAGCCATTGGGTATGATTTTACAAATATTGTTGTTAAACCAACTAGATCTACTGTACCTAAAAATTTGACATTAATATCGAAACTTATCGAAACGGGTATTCAAATAGAAGTTAGAGATTTACCTTTTGACGTTGTGAGTGTTTTGTTATTGGCAAAAAATAGAACAAGTTTTGAACAAACATATCGTCAAATAAGTCTACAACATGTGTCAGACATAGTTAGACAACAAAATTTAATTGTTTTTACAGACACTGCCGTGCAAACAAATTGTGTATATGAATATAAAATTAGATGTTTTTTAAAAAATGGTTTAACGTACGACACGGGCTGTGTTCTAGTCGAATTTTACAAGAAACAATCAGCAATAAATACGATTATTTCAAATTTAAATGTGACCAACAGTGATACTAATCAAGTGAATGTGCAATTTCAATTTGATTCAGAATTATTAGATAATAATTTTGATATTTTACATACATTATTAAAAAATCGTGATATCGATAATCTTTTTCAAGATAGTCTTTTAAAAGAACGAGAGTTGTTTAAAAAATTACTTGCACATAATATTCAAAGAATTAATTTAACTACTGGCGAACGAGAAAATTTTGGTACGTTAGTAGGTAACGTGTTTGATGATAAAAAAGAACGAACAAAAAGTAACGTAAAACAATTATCAGTCGAACATGCATATCGATATGAAGTTTATCCTATGTTTCGTTCAATTGATTCGTTATTTGAAGCATCGACAAAAATTGTTATAGATCCCATTTCAAAAAAACAATATGTTTCTCAACCTTCAAAATTTTTACATCCAGTTGCATTAAATTATGGATTATTATTGACTACACAAGGTAAAGAAGTTTTATATTCACATGATGAGATGACGCATGGTATTATTGGAAATGTTGAAAATATTGATGTAACATTTAACTCCAATACACCGGCCGTATCATCATTTATTGCAACTCGAATTAATTATGAATTTATTAATTTAACGTGGGAAGTTCCTATTGGACTTCGTTTTCGGTTAATTGATTATTTTATTATTATGAAAGATGTTTTTGGTGTTAGAACTATTATTGGTAAAATGCATTCGCAATCGAAAAAAAGTAGTTTTATGCATAAATTAACACATGATGATGTCGGACAATTTAAATATATTTTAGTACCCGTTTATAACAATTACACGTTGGGCACCATGTTAGAAAGCAATACCGTTGAGGTTTTAGATGACATTAATTAAATCATTAAGCAAAAATACAACGTCAACAATAAATTCTGGAATTATTGCTATTCAACCGCTTGAAAACTCTAGTGATAGTTTACTTAAGACTGATACTAAACTACCAGTCACAACAAAAAAATTATCAATAATTACGACACAAAATTTATCAACCATAATTGAAAACATTGTTGATGTTTGTCCAATACAACAAGATGTAAAATTGTCAAATAAAATTTGGTTAAAATATAATAGAACAAATCAACAATTAACAAATAAAAAAGATATACTTAAAAATTATGTAAAACAACAAAATTCTTTTGAAGAATTAACTGGTATTTCGTCGGATAGACCAGAAATAGTGATGGTCACAGATTTTGTACCTTTGTTTAGTAAACAACAAAATGCAAATAATTTATCAAATACGTCGTATAAAAATTCATATTTTACAAATGAGGGTCAGTTCGTTGATGCAAAATTTAACATTGAACAATTATCATTGTTGGAAATTCAAAATAGACTAAATCTATTATCGGCTCGTGACTCAAAATTAACTTCGTCGACATATAGTAAATTGCAAAATGAAAAGAATACTTTCAATAATAAAATTAGTGAGTTGAGAACAGTTACAGGTAACATTACACAATTATTGCAGGCACTTAATAATACAAAACAATTATTTGATTTACATAATTTTGTACACACAACGACATATGATAATAGTATGTCACTTTTTGATGATCAATTAACCAATGATAATGATCAAGCATATACACAGTCATCATTATTAAATTTTGTGTCTATGCAAGGATCGAACAGTACATCATTATCGTATGTTTTGTCACAATTTGGCTATACGAAAAGTGCAATAAAAAATAATTTTACATCTACAAAAATTTGGTTACAAGCAATATATGAATTTAAAAATATATTAGAAAATTATTCATATAAATTATTTGATCAAAATATTGAAATTATTAGAAAAGACATAAGTTCAAATAAGATTATAAAACCTCTTAATGTATTAAATTTCAATACAATGTTAGCTAATTTGTCTGTACCAACAATAAGTGACATAAATAAAACAATACCTACATCCGTTGATTTGTTATTGTTTTATGTGAGATCGGGTTTTTTTAAAATAACACAAAGTTCTCAAGATGTAGTTGATAAACTTGTTCTATTACCTTGGATTTTTTCAAAAGAGTATCGTTATAGTAATGGATTAACAAAAATATCAACACAACAAACATTATTAAACGTTTTTGGGTATGAAATTCAATCACAAAACGAATTATTATTTGATTCTGTTTTTGGTCGTTTCCAACAATCTATTGATGAAAATATTGTTGTCATTGATAACACAATGCGTTCTTTAGCATATGAATTTACAAACAACAAGAGCATTTTAAATTTTGAAACTCGTGCTATCGAAACATCACAACTCAACATAAAATCAGGTGGAGAATTTTATATAGATGATTTATTAGACAATATCTCTATATCTGATGCATTAATGTTAAATACAGAACGAATTGAAAATTTAATTAAACGTTTGTCTACATGCAAAAATGGACTAAATACACTTGCAAATAATATGAATTGGTTGTGTGAATCAACGACAGACAATGCAACGGCAGCAACACAACAAACTGAACGTTTAATTACGTCTCCGCTTGATTTGTTTACATATGTTCATATTTCATTTGTTGACAATCAAACAAATAAATTAAAACATGAGCATGCAGCTGATTCACTTTCTGCACTTTTTGCTTTAGCATCAAGTGATCAAAGTTTAAAATCTTTGTTATTTGTGTTATGTATGTTTCAAATTTTCAATCAAGATTTTACTATTGATTCTGTTACATATGGTGTTATTTTGTCAAATATTACAGCATATATTAACGAATTAAGACCTACATTGAAATTAACAAATTTTAATCCTAAAGAAACACTATCATTGGTTAGTGTATCAACTATTGTTGAAATGTTATATGTAAATTCTACCTCCACAGTCTGGACACAAACATTATCAATCATGAAAAGTATTTATGCAACGTTAATTGAAAATAATGAAGTTGTTGTATTGTCAAAAACACGGTATTCTGGTATCAATGATTCTGTTATGTTAATGATGATTTTTGATATGATTGTTTCGTTATTTGAAAAGTATTCCGTTATTCAATTTGGGCCGTTAAGTCCATCTGTTAATAGTTCTCAATATAATCCAAATACAACACTTACGATGTTTAATGTTCCATTGCAAGAATCACAAACATCAGACATGTTTACAATTTATGATAAATTAAATTTCGAACGTTCACAGGTAGTATCAAGTTTTGTTGCAATTATTGGTACAATACATGCTTTGCAAATGAAACTACAGACGTTTGTAAATTATGTAAAGTCAACACAAGTTCAAACAACAATTAAATCTTACGCGTCTTTAGCTTTACCAACCATAACAGATCAACGTATGACAAAGTTATTGTTTAATGAACAACAAATGATGTTAAATATATCAACAATATACGATTTGTTTGCTAGAATAACTAAAAATAAAAATAGAGGAACAGGCGCAGATTTTAATAATGATAATGATATAGATGATAATGATATGTTTCTAGCAATAGATGAATCACTTATCACACCCAAATTGCGAAATTATTTTAACTTAACATTTTCAGATACAACTTTTATACATGATGTGGGAAATAAAAACATTTTGACAATTGGTATACCTTGCGGGTTTGTTGAAAATTTGAAACAAAAATTCATAGATAATTCAATTACAAAAATCAAACAAACAGATATCATTAAAATAAATGTTTATAAATCAGACGTACAACAACCAGATTTAATTTTTAAACCTTTGACATTTTTATTTGAATTATCACGTTTTCCTGTACGTAACGAAAGTTTATTGCTTGATTTACCTATGACGTCGAATATTCAAGATGTTATTAAATCATTGCCTACGCGTGATATATTACAAAATAGCAAAGTTACAAATGACGTGATATCATATGGAAAATTATCGTCGGATATATCATCATTAACAAAATCGATAAATTCAGAATACTCAGCTCAATTAGCATTCAATTCTCAAGAATATGCGTTTCTAACGTCAGATGAAAAAAATGAATTATTAATAAATCATACATTAAGTTATATGTTGGAATTGTATATTAAAGTATTAACAGATTTAAACGTAGGTGATTATAAATTTGTTATTAATGCAACAAATTATGACATACAAACAAAAAAAGAACTTGCACAGGAATTAGTTCAACAAATGTTACAAGATGTTCTTTCGCAACGAACTAATATTAATAATTCAACCGTAGGAAAACTTTTTATAAAACAAAGTTTGACATCAAAAGCATCAAAAACAATAGTAAAAAAATTACAATCTAATAAAATATCACAATTAATTGATTCATTATCAATAAAACAAATAAATCAAATTACGCAAGAACTAGTAAAAATAAATAGAATTGTTAATTCAACAACAACTCTATCAAATGCCAATAGTGTAATTTCATCAATTCTTGCGCCTAAACAATTTGATAGAGTTTTCAATGTGATTGTTGACTCAAATGATTTCGAAATTGATTTAGCTCAAATGAAAACGTCTGTTTCCAAATCAATGATACGTGATTTGTTAAAAACGGGTGAAATTACTAGAACAACAACGCCAGTCAGTAAGTTTCAAACGACAATTTTACAAAAACAAAAAAACGTAAATATACAAAACAAAATGTTCTATAAACAAAAAGCGCGGAATAAAAATAATGGTGATATTATTTTTGAAAAATATTATGTAACAATCGATACTTTTGGAGAAGATATAACATGAGTACATCACAAGTTTCTAAACAAGTATATGTTGTCGATGTTCCAGAAGTAAATAATTTCTTGGTTTCGTTTCAATATAATTATTTTACAAAAGATGAACAAACGGTTGACGTAACAAAATTATCAACTAGTGCAATCATAAAGTCAACAGATGATATAAATTCATTTATAACGCAATACAGCACATATCGATCCCCACGATTTGTAAAATTGCAATGGAAAATAAATAACTTAACAAAAACATCGTCTGATGGTACTAACGTAGCTTCACAAAAAAGAAATAATAATGTCAATTTAATTAGTAATAATTTTGATAAAATCATCACAGAAGATACTTTGGCATATGAAAACTATTTAGGTTTGTCTTTTCAAAATGGGTCAATGGGTCAAGAAATTTATACATCATTATCGGGTACGTGTCAACAATATACGAATAGTGATAAACAAATTAGCAGTGACAATTCCGCTAGACAACAAATGTATCTTGAGTCGATTGTGCCAGACGGTGTAAATCCAGAATTTATTAATGTTGCTTTTTCACAACCTTTAATTACAAAAGGCATTAAATACGCACAAAACATCAATTTAAATGACGAGTCTTATCTACAGAAGTTAATAAAAATTAAAATTGGTGCGCAAGTCAATACTCGATATTTGTCAAACATGTTGAACGTTGCAAAAGTAGATGCATCAACATCAAATTATGCAAATTTTAATAACATACAGTCATTTTCTGATGCTCTTGGAAATTTAAATACTCAAAATAACGATATGACATTAAGTGATTATCAAACTTTTTTGCCATATATCGATGTCATTTCAGGTGTAACTAATGTAACAAACTACTCAACAGAAATTGTTGGATTTATTATTGATAAAAGTGAATTATTAGCAAACGGTAACTGCGTAGAACACCAACCAATATTTATTGATAATTCTCAAGCAAATGAAGTTATTGATTTTCGAATTCGATATAACGCATATTATGTTTATAAGATTCGAACTATTTATAAGATGTATGTACCAGCGATTGATGAATTAACAAATGAGGTTGTTTTACTTGTTGTTTTAGTGAGCTCAAAACCATCTTCACAATCATATGCGATATGTACAGAAAATGTTCCTCCTTCACCTGCGTCTAATTTAGATTTTGTTTGGGATTATAGACGAATTAATTTACAAAGTAATAAACCGGGAAGTTTGATGATACATTGGTCGTTTCCCACAAATTCTCAAAGGGACATAAAATATTTTCAAATATTTCGAAGACGAACAACAGAAGCCGCGTTCGAACTGATTAAAATGTATCATTTTAACGACGCCGATGTTCAACCACAATTACGTGAGAAGTATGATTCTAATTTAGTCGAACAATTATCTTCACCTAAGACTTATTTTATTGATGACGAGTTTGTAAAAACATCAAAATATATTTACACTGTTTGTACGATGGATGCACACGGATATATTTCGAATTACGGTGAGCAATTCGAAATATGGTTTGACAGGTTGACGAATTCATTACAAAAAAAGTTAATAAGTCACTCTGGCGCGCCCCGTCCATATCCAAATCTATATATAGAAAATGATCTATTTGTTGACGCAATCAAAACGTCAGGTGAACATAGTAAAACGATGAAGATCTATTTCAATCCTGAATATTATCGATTGTACGATGAACAGGGCCAAAATATGAATTTATTGCAGACAAAACAACATAATGGAAAATATAAGTTGCAATTTATCAACGTAGACAACCAAAAAGATGTTGTCGTTGACATTAATATAGATGATCCAACGGGTATAACGGAAGATTCTTCCGTAGAAGTAAGTAAAAACAGATCTCGATGGTAACGTGTGTAGATGTGAGGTGGGTGTGGTAATGTTGAAGGATGTACAAAGAAACAATTATCATAATAAACGAAAAATCTGGTCGCAAAGTAAGACGTTATGTTCACGTATGTGATCAGTGTGAAAAAGAATATTTGAGCGGCAAGATTTGTAAATTTAAGTTAAGTTTTTGTTGTACAGAATATTATTTTATTTCTAAGAAATCTGGAAAATCAAAAATAAAATCTGAACAACATTTTCTTGATACAATAGGTGTTAAAAATCCATATGCAAGTCGAGTTGTAATTGACAATAGAATAAAACACTTACAAGAAAAATATGGTGTAGAAAACGTTAGCCAAATTCAAAACGTTAAAGATAAAAAAGCTGAAACGTTCATGGAACATTTTGGAACGACAAATAATTTTGGTAGACCAGAAGTAAAAGAAAAACGCAATCATGTGATGATGGAAAGATATGGAACATTAAATCCGTCAGAAAATCCGTTAATACAAGAAAAAATGCGTTCTCATAATGTTCGTGTTAAACATTTTAGTACATTAAAAAATAATGGTACAATACGTGAAAGTAAGCCAGAAAAAAGATTAGTTATAATGTTTAAAACAATATTTAATGATTTAATTACACATAAAACAATAAATAAATGGTCAATAGATTTTTATATTCCTAATATTGATACATATTTTCAAGTTGATGGCGTGTATTGGCATGGGCTAGATAGACCTATAGAAAAAATACAAGAAAAAATAAACAATGGTTCTAAAATAGATCAAGAAATTATGAATAAATTTAATAGAGATCAACAACAAAATATTTGGTTTAAAGAAAACAATATGAAGTTGGTACGTATCACTGATCTTGAAATAAATGCAATGAATGATGAACAGCTTTTTTCTTATTGTAATAGTTATATGATGTAGATGCGATATAGTATTATATACAATAAGGAAAAAATATATGGGCTATTTGGATAGCACGTCAAATTCGGTTATATTGGATGCAGTGCTTACAGACTTAGGAAGACAATTCCTTGCTCGAAACGATGGGAGTTTTTCGATTCATAAATTCGGGATTTATGACGATGAAATCAACTATAGCGTCATCCAAAAATACGGTCGCACAGTCGGTCGTGAACGTATCGAAAAATGTACGCCCATATTCGAGGCTTCAACTAACCCTCAGCAGGCTTGTAAATACCCGTTGATCAGTGTTTCAAATCCTAATCTTATTCGTTTACCTTCAATGTCGCTTTCTGGTGATGCAAACGTCGCTAGTCTAACAAGCACAATTACGCTCGGTCGCACGATACAAAAGACAGCGTCAGTCACCGTAGAACAGACGATTAAAAACGAAACACAGATAGACGTAGAGCTTCGTGATCAGACTTTTGTTGTTGAGCTACCTAATCTTTTTGTTGAAGTTCTTCGTGATACTCCTGAAAACATTGATGGTCAACAACGAGCAACATATATAATGACTCGTTCACCGTCAGAAAATAGCTTTGGTGGAAGTATTCTACAATTCACTCTTTCTGTGAAGTCTCTAACAGACAGTGTATTTACCGTATACGGTTCGACAGCAAATAAAAACAAAATAAATACGTTCATGCGTGTCGTAGGCTTACAAAGTGGTGCTGCGATTGATTGTAGCATTGTGATTGATAAGACTCTATAAAACAACTTGTGTAGATAAATTTTGGGTATGTTATTATAATTCCATAAAGGAATTATATGCCTAATTTTTATGTTACACCTGAAGTAAAAGAACAATTAATGAAGCTAAGCGGTGGTGATATAAATCATTCTGTCATTGATAAGTTTTGTGAAGCGTACGTAAATTTCTATATCAGAACCGAAAATAAGCAAACTATAAAAATAGTTATTTTTTGTTCTGTATTTGCTCTAATTGTTTTAGCGTTACTTTTAATAGGATTTATGTCATTATGAACTTTAAATTCAATGAACTTCGTACAATTCAGGCTGTGTCACTTCTCTTGAAACTTGAGGGTCACTCGATTAATTCATCTAAGTTGATGATGTTACTATACAACATCGATAATGATTTATTGGTGAAGCACGGTGGCGTTTTAACAGGTGATAAATACATCAAGACTAGCAAAGGTATTGTTTTATGTGAGGTGAAAAATAGGTTAAATAAACCTTACGAATATCCACTTTGGCTAACATATTTTGATTTTCGATTTAAAAACGATCAAAACACATTGTTTACATATATTAATCCCAATGATGGTGAATTAAGTTATAATGATGATGAAGTTATCACAAAAGTGCAAAAAGAATTTCAAGACTACGATGACATAGAAATGCAAGAAATTTTGTATGAATGTTTTCCCGAACTAAAAGACGATAGTTTTTATGGGTTGATTACACATGAATTGATCATGACGATGAATGGGATAAGTAACGATGAGATTAAGGAATTAAGTGATGTAGTCCAATATCACAATGATGTCGGTGATTATTTAAATAGTTTTAAGAAAATACATTAGTTACTTAAAGTTACATTTCGTGTTATTTTTGGGAACTTTGGGATTTGTGTGTAAGCATGTATTGTGTGTGATATAGTTGCGGGATGTTAAAAGAGATAAAAGAAGTTGTTCATTTAGATAAATTAAATCGTCGACACACACGACATGTTGGTGTATATGATTGTGATGAGTGTCATAAAATATATGAAACAAAAGTTCGTTTTTATCGTAAAAATTCATTGAGTTTTTGCTGCACAGAATGTAAAAATAAATCAAAACTTCTTCAAAAGAAAATAACAGAAACAACAATAGAAAATTTTGGAGGTCGTGGATATAAATCACCTGAACTTAAAAAGAAAACTCAAGACACATGCTTAGAAAAATATGGAGTCGATCATCCTTGGAAAGATCCAGAAGTACGAGAAAAAGGGGTAGAAACATGTCGTGAATTATATGGTTCAGGAGGTGTACTTGGGTCACCTATTTTACGAAAAGAATATGAAGCTACGATGTTAGAAAAATACGGTGTTGTACATCCACTGTTTTCGACAGAAATTAAACACAAAATACAAGAAACGTGTTTAAAGAAATATGGTGTAAAAAGTGTTTTTGCATCAAAGCTCGTAAGAGACAAAATTGATTTTAACGAAAACAATAAAAAACGTATTATAACCCTATTAAAAGAAAATAGGTTATGGACGTCAAAGCCAGAACAGTCTCTAGGTGTTTGGTTACAACAAGAATTTGGTAATGAAAATATTATTCAGCAGGTTTGGATTTTTAAACAGTCTGTTGATTTTTTGATTAAATCATTGAACCTTTATGTTCAATTAGACGGTGCATATTGGCATGGATTAATTGAAAAACCCTTTTGGGGATTTAGAGAAAAAATGTCAAGAGACGATAAACTAAATAATTCATTTGAAATTGCTGATGAATTAAATTTGTTTCGTATTTCTGATTTGCAATGGTTAAAAATAATAGAGAATCAAGAGTACAATTTGGTGTTAGAACAAATAAATAATATAAGAGCAAGAGTTACAATTTTTGAATATAATAGAATAAAGTATCGTTTGTTTGAACATCCTGAAGTGATTAATGAATGAGGTAAATGTGGCAGTTTTTAAAGAAATATTACCGTCGAATGTTAAAACATCAAGAAGTTTCCTAAATCAGCTTATCGACGTTTTACAAGAAGATGTTTCGGCGTCGATTTCACGTAGAAAATACCAGGCGTTCATAACAGGGGGCCTTGGCCCGGGCGTTACATCGTCGTTATATCAAACGGTGTACGATCAGGACTTCACATATCAGACGGCTAATCCCGTGTTTGATATTACGTTCGGTCTTCGACCAGATGGCGACATAGTTGCAACGTCTCAAACCGGCATAGACTCTTCAGGTAAAGAATTATTTCCTTCGTCGTCGTTGATGATGCGTGAAAAAATGGATTGTTATCGCCAATATGCCAAGGCATTGCTTGGTGATTCAACAAGCGTATTTTCTGCACCATTCGACGGTACCAATGCAGCCAACGAAATCGACGCCGCTTTATTTATTTCATTTAAACGATTGTTTTCACGTGATAGCATAAAGCGTGAAACGTTTGCGATGAAGTTTTTTCAGTCCGCCTCGGCAGTGGGTCCAAACGCGGAACAAGGTCCAGGTAGTGATGGGTTTATAATGAATCTTAATTCTACGTCCACGGGTGGTAGTGCAATTTATACAGACGTAGGAAGTTCTACAAATAAACTTGTTGCTTTTGGTGGACAAGTTGGTAATATTGTCGATTCAGCTGACACAAATAAAAATGTAGGATTAATGTTCTATGATCGAGGAATCGTTGTACTTGATCTAGAGAAAATAACAAGTGGTTCACAGTTCATGTCAGGTACTATAGACGCAATGACTCCTAATGGGATCCAAATACTTGGGGCGCCTTATACAGAAACTCCAAACGCTAAATTTATTCCCGACTTTGTTGTTTCTGGTAGTATGGACAATGTTATTGATCATATATGCGCAACTCGGTTCAGTAGTGGAAGTAACACAGCGATTACATTTCAAAATATAACGAACATAAATTCAACATTGATTTTTTGTAACCTTGATGCTGATGAATTTAACTACTCAACGAACCCGACTTACACAGACAGTGATAATAGAATTGTTGTTATTGATAGTGGACAAGAGGATGTACAGACAAGCTTTGCATATGCGACAGGTGTAGGTCTTTACGATGCGCAGAACAATTTATTAGCCGTAGCTAAATTATCTAGGCCGATTGAGAAATCGAGCGAGAGAAACCTTACGATCAGAATTCGACTTGATTTTTAATAATAATTTTATATACTTACATATATAAAGTTAATCTAATAATTAAACAATTAAAAATATTTGGGTATATAATAAATTTATGTGTGCATCTAAATTAAACATATGTTATAATGAATTATGCAAACAATTAAAGAACGGCGCCCACCCATTACACATGTAGCTATACGATTTCAAGGTAAAATATTTTCTTTGCCTCGCCCGAACCGACACCATGATGTCATTCGTAAAATAGTCGAAGAATTAGGTGTAGATTGTGTAGATTCTTACGACAGTATTCAAGGATTTCTCGATGCGTCAGGCAGATTTCTCACTCGTAAGCAAGCAATTATTAATGCGCATGTTAATAATCAATTGCTTACTGATAGACAAGTTTATTGTAATGAACTTTGTTCAGAAAATTTATGGTGAATATAAGTTTCATATAATATAATCATATTATGTTATATTCACCTTTGATGTCTAGTCTTCTTCGATATTTTTATGATTCTTTACAAGATAATCATAATGAACATACATATCGTGATATAGAACTAAAATTTAGTAATTTTGAGTATGAAGATATTAAACTTGCTTTGTCGATATTGATGAGTCAGGGTTTATTATATATTGATAACGGTATATATTATGTTTAATTTAAAAATTGGAGCAAAAACTTTTTTTGTCTTTTTAAAATCATTTGATGAATTCAACCAGATATGTACTGACACCGGTTTGATTGATGAAAAATCTGTTAAATTTACAGATGGATTTGTCGATTTTTATAATCAAGTCATATATGTACGTGATAACTTACATAAAGATGTACTTGCGTCATGTTTATTGGGTTACTTATTACAAGTAACGTTGTTAGATTCTGGTATAGAAGAATTGTCAGGTACCCCGTTGCCAAGTATAAGCCAAACACTTGTGTCAATGTTGACACCTCGTTTATTGCAAGTGTTACGTGATAATCACGATGTATTGTTTACGTATGGAATCATAAATTCATAATGTGATATAATTTATAATATAAGAATGTTTGTTCCAATTAAACAAAGTGATATTGAAACTTTCTCTGTCGTAACAACACCAGCCAGATATTTTTCGTCAAGTTCGTTAACTGGAGTAACGGGTTCTGTTTATGTTTACCCTCGACATAGTGAGATTGAAAAACAATCTGGACAATTATCATCTTTTCTAGACAATACATATACAGCACAATCAATAGATACGTTGTTGTCGAACGTTCAACAAATTGGACGATTTACGATGTTAAATTCGTCTAGTAAGGCTTTTTGGAATCAAAAATTTAATGGTGCAATGAGTTTTTATATGGATCAAGTAAATACTCAAAGAGTTTCAACGAATAAATTTCATTCTTTGAATATTCAACGTTACACACCAACGACAAGATTCACAGAGAACACAGTAAGAAAATTAACGGTAAAAGATCAATTAAATACGTATTATCGAGTTGCGTATCCTTCTGCACAATGGGCATACACAAACTATAATAGTATTAATTTTTTTACATCTTCAAATACGCCAAGCGGGTCAGCATTATTATATCCGATGAAACCCGCCCCAGCTGAACACGTCGGGTACAGTACAGGATCATATATACCAAGTGGTTCATTTAGTTTTGATTTTTACATTAATCCACGATATCAATCTATTGATCAATATGGGTATGATGCACAATCAACGCTTATTGGTGTTGGTACTATTTTACATGTTTCTTCAACATACGCATTGTCGCTTGTTCCTGGTTCATCAAGAGACGTAAATAACAAAGTAAATGCATTTAAATTAATGTTGCAATTGAGTCATTCTGCCGATGTTGTACCAACGATAGCGTCTCAATTAACATCGTTTAGTTATCCAAATAATTTAATCTTTTTTTCAAGTGACAATGCTTTACATTTAAATAAATGGCATCACGTTGTAGTTCGTTGGGGGACATCAAACATTAATAATGGTGTTGGAACGTTTAATATCGATGCAATTGACAGGGGTACGTTTGTTATTCCTTCAAGTACAATCGCACCAGCAACATTTGTTGGGTGGACAAATCCAGAAGTTTTGGCCATCGGGAATTATTTTGAGTCAAATGGTAATGATGATGTTAACAATAATGAATCAAATTTTTTTGGTCTTGATTCAAGCACCCGAGAAGGTATTGATGTACTACCTGACGCATTAAATGTAAATGAACCAAGTATTTATCAATTTCGACATCCATTAAATGCTGAACTACACGACGTTGCAATTCGTCGTTATTATATGGATGATTATGATATTATCGCAAGTTCTTCCATGGGACCGTCGTATTTAGATACTGGTTCAAATGGAACGGCATTTTATTTGCCACCATTTTTTGTTCAAGATACACCATTTCGAACATTTGTGGGCGATCACGGTGGAATATTACAGACACCATTCTTCGAAATAGATGGTACGACAGACGATCCATTTAACGTTGCAATGTCATTTGGTGTCAACGGACATTATATAAATCTTGAAAATTTTGTGCGTGATTTTGCAAGTGATAATTTCCCGCGTCTTCATCAACTATCGGGTTCCGCTATTCCGTATACAACAATTGCAAAAGAAGCAAACGAATTTTTATATGATGATCCATTGGTTTGCAAAAGAAATTTGTCAATTTTACCATGTGATGATGGAAATTTTTGTCCAAATTATGATTTATTGATCTCTGAGAGTAGATCAACGAAACTCGTAGATGACTTAGGAAACCAAGACTGGAGTTTGATTTCATTAAACAACTTATTGAACATAGATTCGCAATTGTTTGACACGGATTTTGGTAACATAAACGGTGATACAACAAAAACAAATGATCAAGTTGAAGCGTTTGTAAATGAACAGATTGGGTTTACACCAGAAAATCCAGGTACACGTCCTGGTACCGCATACGTTAACTTTATGCGATATGTAAATTCAACAATTTCTGCTAGTTCTTATGATCCGGGTGTACAAGCAGGCGCACCGCTTGCTATCTATAATAGAACGTTAGATGATAGTAGTAATCAGGTAACATTTTTTAACATAAGTAACCTTTTTTATGGTGATAGAATAACACCAGGTTCGTTCTCGATAACAGACAAATCATTGTCAGGTTCAAATGGACACATTAACATAACATTAAAAGATGATAGTTATGGAAATTTGTATCGTTGTAATTCATTGACGTCTGCAAGCACATGGAACAGCGTAGGTAACATTTATTATAATGAGGGCATTGTTGTTATTAAAAGTCCACACTTGTATTTCTTTGGTAAAGAACAGTTTGAAATATCTTTTAAGGGCGAACATAAAGTTCATGTGATGAACATAAGCGTGATTGCAGATAGAAATCATATTAATTCATCTTCAAATCCCAACTGGAAGCAATTACCGTATTCAACGGCACCAGTTGATCCAGATAAAGATTTTGTATATATCACTAGCGTGAATTACCATGATGAAAATTATAACGTTATAGCAAAAGCTCAACTTGCACAACCTGTTATGAAAAAGTATGTTAGTAAACTTATGATACGAAATAAAATAGATTTTTGATGATACCATGACACAACGTAAAAAGAAACGTAAAAAGCGAAGATATAAAACGGGTGAGCATAGTTCTATAAAGTTGTTAAATGGACCAGCTAAATTTCGAAGTGGTTGGGAAAAATGTTATATGAATTGGCTTGATGATAATGATGATATCAAAAGTTATTCATATGAAAGTGTTATCATAGGTTATCTGGGAAATAAATCAACTGGAAAAATGAGACATTATTATCCTGATTTGTTATTAGAATATATTGATGGGCATAAACAACTTGTTGAAATAAAGCCATCTTCGAAAGTAGAACAAAAAACAAATCAAAAAAAATTTGAAGCTGCAAAAGTTTGGTGTAAAGATCATGATTGTGAATTCATAATAATGACAGAAATTGAAATGAAAAAATTGGGAATCAATTTATTGATATAGAGTGACATATTTATTGTTATGGTCGATGTCAAAAATGTTACAAGTAATAATTTACAAATGATATTACGACAACGATTTGAAACAATAAAATATGGTAATAAAAACGATGTCTTACCAGCACAACAAGACATAGATGAATTATATGAATATTTTGTTGTTATAAATAACATTATGTCTCCAAGAGAGTTTAGGTATAACCTTGTATGCGCTGAAGTGGCTGCTAAAAGATAGTACAATTTATGTATGCCAATAGTAATGGGTTTAGACATATCGACGTCCTGTACGGGTTTAACGCTACTTAAGCATACAAAAGATTTTGATCCAAAACAACATATAATTCATCAAGAAGCAATTGTTTTTAAAACAAAAGATATGACTTTTTGGAACAAGGTAGATCAGTTTCAAAAACAAATTCAAGCAATTTATGACAAGTTCGGTCAAATTGAAACATTTGGTGTTGAGTCTCCTCTAAAACGATTTGCATCAGGTGCATCGTCTGCTTCGACAGTTTGTTTACTTCAACGATTTAATGGAATTGTTAGTTATATTACACGAGAATTATATAAAGTTGATCCCATTTACATTGGTGTTACTGATGCTCGAAAAAGTTGTGGTATAAAAACGCAACAGACAAAAAAAGCTGGTATGAATGCAAAAATGCAAACTGCTAGATGGATGATGGAACATGATTTACAACACATAAATTATCCACTAAAGCGTGGTTGCGAAGAAGATATTGTTCGAACGATTTATAATGTGAAATCATTTGTGTTTGATGAAATTGATTCATATGTAGTTGCTCGTGGTACAATGAATCAACTATGATGTGTAGAAATATGTTTCTATATGTTAAAATTAATATGTGAAAACATTATCTGAAAAGATAAATTTTATTACTCGTGTATTTGGGCAATACGAAATTGCAAGGAATGAAAAAAACATTGCTGTTAAATGTCCATTTTGTAAAAAACAAGATAAAAAGAAATTTGTAATTCGACTAGAAGATTACGCATGTCACTGTTGGAGATGTGGTTCACATAGTCGAAATCTTATTTTTATTATCAAACAAAAATCGCCACAACATTTACAAGAATATATAAACGAATATTATGTCGGTGATAAGACAAAGATAAACGATAACAGTGAACAACTATGTGTAAGTCTACCGAGCGATTTTCAATTATTGATGATGTGTGAAAACTACTCACCAGAATATTATTCTATACTACGTTACTTAAACAATCGAGACATATCACAAGAAGATATGTGGAAATATAAGTTTGGAATAAGTCGTGATTCTCGGTGGGTTTCTCGTGTCATCGTGCCATCGTTTGATGTCAATGGGGTACTTAATCATTTTGTTGCTCGTGGAATAAACAATAAAGTATTTCCAAAGTATGATATGCCTGACGTAACAAAGACTTCGATTGTGTTTAACGAATTATTTGTTGATTGGACAAAACAACTTGTGTTATGCGAAGGTGTGTTTGACGCATTTAATTGTGGAGAGAATGCTACACCTTTATTAGGCAGTGATTTATCTGAGGAAAGTTATCTATTTGAAAAAATTATAGTAAACAATACACCTATAGCTTTGGCTCTTGATGAAGATATGCGATACACAAAAACACCCAAAGTAATTAAAAAATTAGAACAATATAATATTTCAACTGTTCTTGTAGACATTAAAGATGATCCTGGAAGTATGTCTAAACAACAATTTCAAGATGCTTTGGGAAATGCAAAACAATTAACGTGGAGTCAAGTTACACAAGATAGATTAAATAGACTAATCAATATTAAATTGAAGTTATAAATAGTTGATTTGATATATTAGAATTAATATAGATGTATCGAATTTGTCACCTAGCAGACGTCCATTTACGTCCATTACAAAGACACGATGAAATTAGAGTAGTTTTCAATGCTCTTGTTGAAGATATTCGAAAATATCAAATAAATGCTGTTGTGATAGCAGGAGATATATGGCATTCAAAACTAAGTCAAATCACGCCAGAAGCAATTCAGGAACTTGTATATCTATTTACACTTATTGCAAATGAAGTTGATTTATTTGTTACATTAGGAAATCACGATCTTAATCTTACTAATTTATCACGGCAAGATTTAATAACACAAATTCATTCTCTTGTTTCAAAACAAACAAAACATAGATTTGAACTTTGCAAATACTCGGGTGTTTACGATATAAATGATCAAATTAAATTTTGTGTATTTAGTTTATTGGATGAAGAAAACTGGAATAAAGTTCAACCACAAAAAGATAAAATTAATATTGCAAGTTATCATGGTCAAGTTTCAGGCGCAAAAACAGAACTTGATTATGAAATAGTTGATGGAATGTCTGTCGAATTTTTCAAAGACTATGATATAACGATGTTAGGTGACATTCATAAAACACAGTTTCTTGATACAAAATTGATAAATAGAAAACAAATCCCATACATTGCTTATCCGGGAAGCACACTACAACACACATATGCCGAGGAACTTGTACACGGTTATTTGTTATGGGATATAGAATCAAAAAATGATTTTTCGGTTGAATTCAAAGTATTACCAAACATAAATCCTTTTATTACAATTGATTGGAAAGGCAACGTAAAAGAAACGCTTAATCAAGCATCATACAATAATGCTCGATATCGTGTAAGAAGTGATGTTTATATTTCACAAAAAGATACGCAAGAATTGATGACATTATTAAAAAAACATAATAATGCTGTCGAAGTGATATTCAAAAATGATAGTAAAATATCACACAAATTATTATCTTCTCAAGAAAATGCTCAAACTGTGATTGATAATTTTCGTGATGTAAATGTTTTAACGAGATTTGTTCAAAAATATCATCATGATCAAGAATTAACAAGTGACGATCTAGATAAAATTGAGTTATTGGTAAAAAAGTATCTTTATCAAGCAATTGATGCAGATGATATAACTCGACACACAAAATGGTCACTAAAAAAACTACAGTTTGATAATATGTTTGCTTATGGCGAAAAAAATATCATTAATTTCGATAAACTACGTGGGTTAACGGGAATTGTTGGTCCCAATAGAATCGGCAAGTCGGCGATTCCTGGCACGATTATGTATGCGCTTTTTAATTCAAGTGACCGTGGCTCAATAAAAAATCAAGCAATTTGTAATGATCATAAAGATTATTGTGTAACAAGTGTAGAACTTGAACTTGATAACAAGAATTATTTAATCGAACGTCAAACTATAAAACGAGAAAATAAACGTGGAGAAATTAATTCATCAACAGCTTTAAATTTCTTTCAAATTTTAGAAGATGGTACAAAACATGATCTTGTTGGTGATGGTAGAATTGAAACTGACAAATTAATAAAGAAAAAGTTAGGTTCAGGTGACGATTTTGAGATTACACATTTGTCATCTCAAGGAAACAGCGATCGTTTATTACAGTATAAATCAACAGAACGTTGGAATTATCTTGCCAAGATACTTGACATTGATATATTTGCCAAGATGTTTAAAAATGTACACGAAGATATCAAAACGTATAAGATACAGTTACGTAACTTTCCAGATAAACAATGGAATGATTTAGCAAAAGAGTTGCGTGATAACTTTAATGATTGTAATATTCAAATACAAGAAAAAACAAATAAATTATTTAATCTTCGACAACAATTATCTGAATATCAAATAAAATTAAATTCATTTAATGTGTTAGAAACAGTTTCTAGTGAACAAGTTGAAAATTCTCGTAAAAAATTACAAAAATATATAAATGAAAAAAACAAAGTTCAATTACAAGTTGATCAGATCAATCTTGAACAAGAAGAAGATGACGCTAAATTAACAACAATAAATAGTAAATTACCGTTTTATAACATTGATGATTTACGACAAAATTTATTGTCAATACAAAGTTCTCAAACAAAAACAGCGTCGTTACAGAATTTGCTTGAACAACAACAACAAATTGGTTTAACGATTAATAAATCAATAAAATTATTACAAACAATTCCATGTGAAGACAAATTTCCTGATTGCAGATTTATTAAGTCGGCGTTTCAAGATAAACAAAAATATGATGAACAAAAAACAATAATTCAACAAGCAGAAGATATTTTAAAAGTTGAACAACAAACATTACAAAACTTATTACAACTAAAGGCTGAGGAACATATTCAATTATATGATTCTTTGTGTAGTTCAAAAAACAAGATTGAAATTACAACGCTAGAACGTAAAACCGTGTTATCGACTTTGAACCATTCTATTCAAGCTTTGTTAGATTCCATTATTTTAGAAACAAATAAATTAACGAAACTTGAAGAAAATTTGAAATCAAGTGAGAATTTGTCAATTCTAAAACTACAAAATACTTTATCAGAGATTAATGATGAAATTAAAACGTTAGATGAAGAAAAATTACAACTTGCGATTAACAAAGGTAAAATTGAAGCTTCTGTTAATAAACTTCGAGAAGAAAAAAATAAACGTAATGAATTATTACAAAACATGAAATTATTAGAGCTAATTGCTCAAGCATTTTCTAAAAAAGGAATTCCTCGTGTAATTGTGTCGACTCAATTACCGTTGATAAATCTAGAAATTGCAAAAATATTACAAGGTATTGTTGATTACACGATAGAATTTCAAGAAGATGAAGAAACTGATAAGCTTGATCTCTTTATTAATTACGGCGAGTCTAAACGTGTTCTTGAACTTGGCAGTGGTATGGAACGTATGTTAGCTAGTATTGCAATTAGAGTTGCATTGATTAATGTGTCATCCTTACCCAGGGCAGATTTTTTCATTATCGACGAAGGATTCGGATCATTAGATGATGTTAACATCGAAGCATGCGTAAGATTATTGAAATCGCTTGATCAATATTTTAAGTCTGTTATCATCATTAGTCATGTTGATTTGATCAAAGAGTCTGTTGATAACATTATAGAAATTACGAAAAATAACAATGTTTCTTGTGTAAGATTTGAGTAATTTATGATTAAATTAAGTAATGATCGTATTTTAATAGAAAAAGAACATTATTCTATTATCAAACCTGAAATTATTGAAGATTTCGTGCCAGCGTGGTGTGACATTTGTAAAGATATGTTGACGTCTCTTGATGATGAAATTGCGTATCAAAAATACCAATGTTGTGATATATGCGCGCAGCAATTTGCTCGTCCAAATGTAGAACGTTGGGAATCTGGGTGGAAACCTAATGAACAAGAATTAAAAGAAGCTATTTCTCGGCGTTGAACATATTTATTACATATGTTGACTTTTGAAGAAACAAATTTTATTTCACAAGCGATCGATTCATCTTGGGGCAATTCATCGACTCCACAAACTGCTTCTTATTCTGTTAAGATGGCCCTTGTAGGTGATGATAAGTTAAAGGTAAATTATTTAGCTATCGTAAATTTTTCTTCTCAAAATGAACTTACACGTATGAAAAAAGCTTACGAAGAAGAAGCTGATCGAGTTATCGATGCCGTATTAAAGAACGTAAAAGCAAAATATAAAGACTTGAGTACAAAAACTTTAAAACTTAAAGAAGAATCTTCGTCTGATGATGTTGAAGTTATCAATCTTGGTGTTCATAATCCTAAAAGGACAGCTTATTATCGTAGTGTAGCTATTTATACTATAGGATAAATGGCGTCTAGAGAAGCTCAAGTAAAAGAAATTATTAAGTGTGGACAAAATCCAACTTATTTTATTGATAAGTATGTAAAAATTCAACATCCATTAAAGGGTTTGATTCCTCTTGAAACATTTGATTATCAAAAAAGATGTATTAACGATTTTGAGAAACATAGATTCAATATTGTTTTAAAATCACGTCAATTAGGTTTGTCAACAATTGCAGCAGCATATGCTGTCTGGTTAGCAATTTATCATCGTGAAAAAAATATTTTAATTATCGCAACAAAACTACCGACAGCATTAAACTTTATTAAAAAAGTAAAAGTTGCGCTCGCCGGAATACCGAGTGAATTAAAAATTACAAAAGAAGTTTCTGTTACTAAATCTGAAATTACTTTTGATAATGGTTCACAAATAAAAGCAATTCCTAGATCAGAAGACGCAGGACGTTCTGAGGCATTATCATTATTAATAGTAGATGAATGTGTAACAGGAGATGCGTTAATAACTGTACGACACAAATATACACAAGAAGAAATGACTTTATCAATATTTCAATTTTATGAAATATTGAAATATGAGCAACAAAAAGATACTAGTAGCATACTTATAGAATATGATGAAGATATGGACGCGTCTGGAAGCGATGAAACTGTTATGTGAATGTAATGGTGGATTTAAAGCTGGAACATGCAGAGAAGATGATGGTTGGTATAGAAAACATAATTGTCTAGATCTTAGAGAATATATTTTAAAACAAACTTCGTTTCTTGATAATGAAATTGTTACATTTCATGAACGAATGTTATATTTTAAACTTGATTTACATACAAAAAATTTATGTAAAATATGTTTAATTAATAAAACAAATATTATCTTTGGAACAGCTACGTTTTGTAATGTGTGTAGTTCAATTCAATGTAAAAGTACGTGGCGTAGTATGCAATCAAAATTAATTCATCAAAATTTATCTGATGAACAAAAACGTGCCAAAAATCAAAAAATTAGTAATTCTAATAAAGGTACACTTGATGAAAAATTTTCAAAAGAAAAAGCCGATTTAATTAGAAAACATCAAAGTGAAGCTCAAACAGGAAAAAAACAGTCTCAAGAACAACAAAATAAAAGAATTGCTACTCGTCGCAAAAATAATCCCGTTTGGCATACACAAGAAACAAAAGATCAAATTTCTATAACAAATAAAATAACCGCAGCAAATGAAGAGTTTAAAAAGAAACATGCAGAAATATGTGCAAAATCAAGTATTAAAATATCTAACACAATGAAATTAAAAATTCAAAATGGTGAATTTACACCAAATATTACAAACAGTTGGACACATTTCACGGCGTATATAGTTCAAAACAAACAAACACATAAGTTTCGTAGTTCTTGGGAAGCAGTTTATTGGTATTTAAATCAACATTTATTATATGAAAAAATTCGTATTTTATATACAGTAAATAATGAACAACATAATTTTATTGTTGATTTTTATGATGAACAAAATAAACTAATAATTGAAATTAAACCAAAATCAAATATGAAATTACAACGTGAAGAAGCAAAATTTCAAGCCGCATTTCAATGGGCAAAAGAACATAATCATACGTTTATAATAATTAATGATGATTGGTTTAAAAGTCATAGTAATGAAATTAAAAAATGTTTGTTTGATCAACCACACTTAACTCCATGTATGAAACAATTTCTATGTTAGAATTAATTAAAAATTCATCTTTTGAAATTAAAACACCAAATGGGTGGAGTAAATTTGATGGTATAAAAAAGTCGTGTAGAGACAAATTGTTTTGTCTCGATTTTGATGATAAAACGCAATTAACTGCAACACCAGAACATCGAATTTTAGGAAATGATGAACAATTTCATTATGTAAAAGATTTAATTTTAGGGTTTATAACATCAACAAATAAAAAAATTATTAAAATTTCAATACTTGATGAAAAACAAGAAGTATTTGATTTAATTAATGTTGAAAAAAAACATCAATATTACACAAATAATATTGTAAGTCATAATTGCGCGTTCATTCATGGTTTTAATGAAATTTGGACAGGTCTTTATCCAACTCTTAGTGCTGGTGGCTCGGCGTTAATTTTATCAACACCAAATGGTACAGTTGGTGTTGGTCAACAATATTATAATATGTGGACTGAAGCTGAAGCTGGTCAAAATGATTTTAATGCTATTCGTCTAGAGTGGCATGTTCATCCTGAACATGATCAAACGTGGTTTGAAAAGGAATCGCGACAATTACGCGATCAAAAGAAAATAAGTCAAGAACTTTTATGTGACTTTTTAGCTTCTGGCGATACATATCTTCAACCAGATGATTTAACATGGTTACGAATGCAAATAACAGAACCTGAAAGAAAAGAAAATAAAAATAGAATTTGGATTTGGAAAGATCCTGTTCCAGATAAACGTTATTTAATGTCGGCTGACGTTTCTCGTGGTGATGGTAAAGATTATTCTGCATTTCATATTTTTGATTATGATGATTGTGAAGTTGTTGTTGAGTTCATGGATAAATTGCCGCCAGATCGATTGGCTGATTTAATGATTGAATGGGGTAAAAAATATAATGACGCCGTTATTGTTCCAGAAAATAATAGTTATGGGTATTTAACGTGTACAAAATTACGTAATGAAAACTATAAAAGATTATTTTATCAAAGTAATAAAAAAGATATATTTGAAATATTAGATCCACAACCAGAAGAATTAAATGGATTTAGTACACAAACAAAGTCTCGAGTACAGATTTTATCTAAACTTGAAGAGGTCATTCGTAATAAACTAATAACAGTTCATTCTAGAAGACTATATGAACAGTTAAATACATTTATTTGGAACAACGGGAAAGCACAAGCATCTGCTGAAAGCTATGATGATCTTGTGTTGTCTGCTGCAATTGGCGTTTGGTTGGTAAGCGATGTAACTTCGTTACCTGCTGATGATAAAGAAATGTTGTACGCTATGTTACGAGCGTCTTCACTTGAACGAAATAGTCAATCAACGACGTTATCAAAAGTAAACGAAGTAAAACCTTTTGTCTCACCCGCGATTATGGGATCTAATCCAAATAGTGTATATCACCCTCGATCTTCTGAATTTGCACAAAAACAACGTCCTGGTGCACAAGGATTATTTAATTTTAATTGGTTGCTTCGTTGACGAATATTTATTGTCATGTCTAACAAAAAATTACACATGACTGAATCAAAGTTACGAAGTGTTGTTCGAGAGGAATTGATAAATAAACTACGCTCTATTAAAGAAGCGACAGAAGATGTTGTAGCAAAAGAATCACACGAAATTTCTGCGGCTGCATCGACTTTGAAAAAAGCGATTGATGCATTCAATGCTGAAGATTTACCAGAAGTACCGTCTGAACTTGCTTCTGCATTATCAACGGCTTCATCTGTACTTGATAATATGTCTGACAATCCAGGCCGTTATAAAGGTGGTGTTGCAACGCCTGAGAATGTTGATTCGACTGTTCAAGTTGATTCTTCACCACGAATTTCTAGAAACGAAAAGTAATTTAACTGTTTGATGAAAAAGAGATAATATTTATATATTCAAGACGTA
>Ga0172381_10001022_pt1 | contig 34739 bp, 58 predicted proteins | sample Leawel6488metaG_FD_119754 | JGI IMG/M metagenome (GOLD analysis project Ga0172381, IMG submission 119754) | Leachate microbial communities from a municipal landfill in Southern Ontario, Canada - Leachate well 64-88 metaG | ecosystem: Engineered > Solid waste > Landfill > Unclassified | place... | reverse complement strand
ATTTGTTTGTCAATTTCCTGCAATTCGAGTTTGACATACTCATCCATATTCTCTTGACTTTCCGCCACTTGTTTGGAATCTTCCAATTTGATATCAAAATGTTTTTTGCATGAATCACAATATTTATGTTGGCGTTTATTTGTTCGTGGATGATAGATTTGTTCAAACCCGCATTTAGTGCATAAGACTAACACATCAGTTACAACATTATTTATTGGAGATTTTTGTTGGGTTTTTGATCCATCTATCTTTTTTAATTCATGAATTTTCTTTGATTCAGCGATTTTTAATTCGGTGAGTAATTCCAAATTACTTTCGGGATTCACATTAAAATAAAATGTCTCAAATCTTGCATATTTACCCACATCTAATAGCACATCCTTCTCCAGTAGAATTTTTAGATAGCGATTAATTTCATCACCGACTTCGGTAGATTTTCCCCATTTCAGTCGTTTGAATAATGCTAATTTGGTGAAGGACTTCATGCCTTGTGCATGCATCGTTTGACAGACCGTTAAGAGTTCTTTGAATTTCTGATCTTGAGAATAGGGAGTCGAATTTGTATTTGGAGAATTTTGCATTGGCACAGCATTTCGAGATCGAGTTGTTGTATTTTTGATTTTAGGATTTAAGGGCAAATTCGTTTGTTCGTTTAATCCGAATTCACTCAATAAATTATCATAATTTGGGGTTTTCAGATTCTGAACGAAATTAATTGTTCCTTTATCATTATTGACAATAACATCCCCTATCACTTCTAAATGCGATATTATATCAATAATTGCTAAGGGATCTTCTTTGGCAAATTTTTCTTTAAGATGGGTGAATGATGTATTAGGTGTTTTATTGAGATAATTAAGAAGAATTGCTTTTAATCGCTCGTTCAGTTTTGCTTGTGCCAAGTGATAATCCCCGATTTATTTCTTTTGATTTCTTTTTCGTTTTTGCATTTTATTCACCAGAATTTTCTTCTTCTTCTTCTTCACACTCAACGATTTCAATACCATTTCCTAATCCTTCATATTTCGCACAGATCGGAGTTACTTTCGTAACGGATTCATTTGAAAAATGACAAATGAACGCCCCTTTTTTTCCAGTTAAATAATGTCTTCCATAATACGTTTGATGACGACACCATATACATGACTTACCGCTTACGGATTCAGCGATAGGCATCGGTTGTGAATCTGGTTTTTTCATGTATTGATCTAACATTCTTTTCACCCTACATATTCCAACGCAAAATCTGCATGGTGATGTTTGACTTTTCGAATTTTGAGTTTGGGATCCAGGATGAATTTTTCACAAATCTTTTCGATCTGTTTTTCGGAGAGTTCAAACCAATTTGAAATTGACCAGATAGTAACTGGGAATGGGTTAGATTCTTTTCGAATATAATGGAAGATTTTGGTCTCGAGTTCATTCAAGCCTTCGACTTTCATTTTTTCTTTTTTAATCGGTTTAGGATCCGGAACGACAGGAACTTTTATGGGTTCGGCGATAAGTGCGGGTTTGGGTTTGATTTCTTCTTTCGGTTTTTTGATAAATTGATTAAACATATTATAATTCACGCTCCATAAATGCTTGAATTCCACGATCCAGAAAATACCGCTTCTTTTCATAGTTATCGAGATAAAGAACTCCATTCCACCAAGGTTCTCCTAATTGATGTTTTTTTCCATAGCGTTGATAGACCCGATAGAGTTCTTTTTTAGTTGGGACCTTCTCAAACGTGAAATATCCTTCAGCAATCATACAAGTGTATGAAGCAAAACATTCGGATCCAATCCAGAGTTTTTTTTTTCCAATTTGATGAAAAGTTCCGTGTTGAAATCCAGATTTTGGAAAATAATGGATGCCTTGACAAATTGCACATATTTTTGGTTGATCTTCAGCGATGGACATTTTAACACTCCCCATAACGATCTACTAACCAGCGATTGACTTCACGTTGGTCATCTTCAGCACTGGGACAATAACCATCATCTTGATCAGAATTAATTGCATCCCCGAGACATGAACCACAATAAGGCTTACCTTTGTAGCGAGTAATTTCAGCCGGACAATTGAATTTTTCTCCACAAAAGCATTTCATTCGATATTTACGACGAATCGGAATTTTGAGATTCGGTTTAAATTTAAAAGGACATTTATTGAAATCAACTATGGAATCATTTCTGGAATCATTAGATTTCGTTAAATATTCTTCAACACATTTATCACAGGCTGCAAATGGAATCTTTTGATTTTTTTTGGTCATTGTTGATTCAACTCCATTAAGCGATATTTTTCTTCATCTCCGATAATGGCCGTTTTAGTTTTTCGAATTTCTTCCCGATCTTTAGTCTTTTTTTTTGACAAATAGATCGCAGCAGGAGATTTTTCTTCTTTGAAATTTTGCACCGTGAATTTTAGGCGTTCATATGAAATTAAATAGGCAGAGCGTTCTAAATCAATTAAGTCTTTAGAGATTTGAATACATTCAATTCTTTCAGTTAAGAGTTGAACTAAACATTCTATTTCGACTTCATTAAAGCGGAGATTTGAATTGACTTTATTGATAATTTCATCATACACCCGCTTTATGATATGGCGATGCAACTCCCGGCATTGAATTTTGGCAATATTCGCTTTCTCACATTCGACAATTGAAAGCAGAATTTGTTTTTCCATGGCTATGAATTTTTCTTTTCCCTTTTCCATTATGTATTCACTTCTCTTTTTTTAAATCTGGTTGTTTATGCCCACAAGCCCAGCAATAATATTTCTCTTCGGTAATCAACCACAAGGCTTTAGTATAGCCACATTTTTCACATTGGAATTTTTCTGTATTTCGTCGAATTTTCTGTTCTTCCAATTTTCGAATTTCTCTTTTTATTAATTTCTCCATCAGTTCTTTTTCACATTCGACAAAAAACGAACTTTCTGGGATGCTTACTGCTTCTCTTCGTTTTTGTCTTCGTCGCATAATTCCAACAAGACATTGCAATTCTTCAATTTCCGTAATTTGTTCATTTGCCATTTTAAACATAATTTTCACCAGTATGGTTGTTTTTACGTCAAATCTTTATTTCACGCAAATAGGCTCTTTCTTTTCACAAATATATTCGGGATTATCTAAATGATTATCAAAATGTTTTTTACAACATGCATGTTTGATTGATTGTCCTTTTATTGTAACATAACCATAGATAACTGCAAATCCTTCACAGAGATCACATTCTTCCCAGATTTCAAATTTAGATCGTTCTGCTTCAGGTAATGTCAAAGATAAATCGTTTTTTCTACACCACCATTTAGCATTTTTCCAACAACTATGTTCGTGTTGAGAATCTTTCGAGTCCCAATAACAAAATCCATCGTATACTCTACCCCATTTATTTATGATCAATAATCCCATCATTCCTTGTGGGGGTTGATCTTCGGGATATCTTTTCCATACATTTTTATCTTCAACCATAATTTTCACTTCTATATCATTTTCACTTTCCATTCATGCATACAACCGTAACATATCATTTCGGTAATATAGCAGTAATATTTATCACTCCAATAGTCATTCATTTCTACAACTTCATGACTTCCACATTCGGGACATTCTCCTGTATTTAATTCACTCATTTTTTTCATCTCGATTTATTTTACGAAAAAAGATTCCAAAGCAGAATTTCCTTTTACTTTGGATTTAAGTTTGGGTTTCCATTTTGGTGTTATGAGAAGTTCGGTGATATCTTTTCGTTGTCCGGTTCCGCCTGTAGTATAAAACGTTTGAACTTCTTCAATATTGAATTCAGCATATAATTGTCTCATCTCTTCGACATTGTTTATTGAAAACATCCAATAATCCGAAGTGGGAATTTCCCGTAACCCATCTCTTAAGGCAACATATCTTTCATATGGAAATTCGATTTCATAAGACTCGGTTCCATAATAAGGGGGATCGAAATACCAAATTCGATTGTGGTTGTATTTTAATCCCAATTTAATAACTTCAGTAAAATCCTTATTTAGAACCGTAGTTCGTCGCATTCTTTCGGCAGCCCACATCAAAGGTCTAAAAACTCTCCATCGAATCCGATTGGTTTCGGTCTCGGGATCATTCTCTGGATAAGTCATCGTTCGTGCTTTAAGAGAACCTCGAAAAGCCATATTCGAATAAAAGTAAAACTCAATAGCATGACCAATCAAGATCTCTTTTGCTTCTTCTCTGAATTTTGGAGTATTAATTAAATCAGAGATATTTTCCCATCGTTCCCACGCACACCGAATTTCTTCCCGGACCCATTGTAATCTTTTTGAATCATGATATTTGTCATATAACCGGAAAAAGAGTGTCTCATCTTTGATCAATGTCTCTTGGGCTTGCTGCATCTCTTCGGGAAAGTTTTTGCTGCAATAGTGAAAGTTCGCAATCCGTTCTTCCGCATCATTAATGATTTCTACAAAATTCGGATCTTTTTCAAAATAGATTCTTCCCCCCCCGATGAAAGGTTCAATATACATAGAATAATCCATCTTATTGATTCGGGAGACAATTAACTCTGAAAGATATTTCTTTCCCCCCATCCGAACCAAAGCGGGTTTATTAATGTATTCTGGAATTGCATCATTTCGATAGGGATCCATCATCACCACAATTAAGCCTCCTGTGGGACTTTATTTTTATCATCGGTTGGAAGATATTGCACCCAGCAGAACGTAAATATATAGCATTCGGTCTCATCGGTTAATTCGGGATAATAGACTTTTAACGCAGCAATTGCTTCCGCTCTGGTTTTTGTGTCAGTATCAAAAACTAAAAATTCATCAGGAATATTTTTCAATTTTTTCGAATGTGAATGAGTGCATTTAGCATAACCGAATTTATGTGGTGATTTAATCGAATAGAGTTTTCCTACTTGAAATTTGTTGCTAATTCGAAGAGTGCCGAAGGAATGGTTATTCAATTTCGGATAATCGACTGAAAATAAACAAATTTCTTCTTTTGGTTTTTTTTCTTTTGGATTAGTTTCTTCCTTGGTTTTTTCTATTGGTTTGGGAGATTCTTTAACCGGTTCTGTTTTAGTTTGTTCAATAATTGGTTTTATTGGTTCTTCAATTGGTTCTCCCATTTTAGGTATTGATTCTTCTACAAAAGTAATATCTTCTTCTTTGACTTCTATAATACCAAATAAATCTTTATCTCGTTCTGAAATTATTATTGGATCATTTATTTCTTCATTAGAAATATTTGGGTCAAGAACAACAGGTTTTGATTTTTGAAATTCGATAATTTTTTCTGGATATTGCTCTTCAGGACTATTTAATAAATAAGAACTATAATCTTCTATTTCTGTAATGGCAGTATGTAATGATAATCTTGGTCTCACCCGAATTCGTTGTTTCGTTTTTAATTTCATATTATAATACAGAAAGCACCCATTATTCAATCCTTTAACCATATCTTTAAAATTCTGTAATTTTTCAGAAAAGGGAAGGAAGGACCTAATATAATTAATAGATTTATCTGTATTCATTAAGCCTACAAATAAATGAGAAATATTCTCATAGAGATCATCAACTAAATCAGGGGATTGAGAAATCGCAGTTATTTTGATTCCAATATTTCTTCCTTCTTTAATCGCTTTCTGGAAAATTTCATTCTGGGGAAAGAAATTATGGGCTTCATCAACTAAAATATGAACTGGGGGAATCAGATTAGGACAATAGACTTTTCGATTAAATTTTTTGGCCAATTGAACTAATTGATTGATTCGGGTTTGTTCATTGACTATATAATCCATTAAAATATTAACGACTGTTTTAGCCGTTTTTGGATTACAACTGGAAACATCCATAATGGTAATTACTCCTGGTTTTAGCATGTTGTCCAAGTTAATTCCAATTTCATTATCAAATAATCCCATTTCAACTAATGATTCTAATTTAGAAAATAGAGCATCTGATGTTTGGGGTTTAAAACCATATTCGGCTGCTTTATCAGGAATTAAACGACCTAAATCATTCATCGTGAATTCCTTATTTTCTTTCTTTAATGTATTCAAACATTTTTTCAATAAATTTGACTGGGGATCATTTTCTCCAATATTAAAGATATAATTGAATACATAGCGACTCAAATTATGGGGCTTGATTGCAAATAACCAATGATACATATCGGGATGATATTTTGCTTTCTCACCCGCTGGAATCCAGATTTCAATATTTGATAATCCAGTTGGAACTAATTGATAGAATGGTTTAGTTTTCTTATTCCATTCATCAATTATGTTGGAAGTATTTGGTTTATCTAATGTTGGAAATATTCCTAATCGATCAATGACTAAAAAGGAAAGTGGCTTTGCATCATTCTTCATTAATCGAATAGATTCTTCCGCAATTACTCCACCGAGATACGATTTTCCCGAACCAGATGAAGCACAAATGAAAGTGTGGTTCTTTTTATCCAATTCGATAAAACATGGTTTTTCGACAATTAGATTAAAATCAGTGACGATATTTTTATCGTTATAATTGTCATGATATTCTAATCCGACAAATCCTTCTGTTTTTATTTTCAAGGACATATTATTATCTTTGATATTTTTCATCGAACCAGCCCTCGCACTTTCCAAATCTTCCACATAGCATCGATATTTTCAATCCAATTTTTTAGGAAGGACCTGTGACATTCTTCTGGATTTTTTTCACTACAAACTAAGAAGACCACTTTCGTTTGAGCAATTCGATTTAATTCGTGCATTCGTCGCACAGCATTTGAATCATTAAACAATTGATATTCCAAATCCCGTTTGTATTGTTCAAAGTTATGGGTTGCTTTCGCTTTCTTCAATAAGTCCCAACTTGGAGATAATATACTTGGCGGACATTGGATCCCGACGGTTTGCGGTCCTCTCATCACCACTTCAAAATGAGCATCAGGATAATTCATTTTAAATTTATTTAGAACAGCAGCATAGCAATCAACCCGAATCCCTAAATCGTGATTATAGAGATTCACTTTCTGCTTGGTAAATTGATCTAACGTCATGTTAATTAGCAACTCCTTTTATCGTTATTAATTCACGTTCGAGTTCGGCTTGTTTTTGTTTTAAGAGATTAATTTCATTTTGAATTTCTTCTACTCGTGTTGGAGGAATCTGATAATTATTTCCATTTTGACATTCCACACAGAGATAATGACATGGATCATTTTCCAAATCGCATTTTGCACATAATTTTGGATCATAACATTTTTCGGGTTTAAAGTTATCATGATCTTTACATGAAGCACAACTACCACCCATACAATTAAAATCCATTTCGAGATCTGGATTAAAACGGCATTTTTGGCATATTTCATCATTATCTCTCAATTCACTAAAAGCCATTTAATTCGAGCCTCCTGGAATAAATGAAAATAAATTTTTCATTTTGGGAGTTCTTTTCATAGGATCATTTCGAATTGCATTTTCAATTTTATTCTCTGTGGGAGCAAGCACTTTTTGAACCGAATCATATTGAATTCCTTTGAGAATACAAATGGCTTCTTTAATTGTTTTAGGTTCAAATCGTATCATATGAGTTTGTGGATTCGATTGAATGATTTTGAATTTACTTAACGATTCAAATTTCAGAAAGAATTTGGGGAGTTGTCCTTCATATTTAATCCCTTTGTCGCTATCGGCCCAATTTCGCTTTACTAATATTCCCGACTTGATATGTCCTGATGATTTAGTATAAGGTTCATATTCATAACCATTTTCAAACCAGTCTATCATCAATCGGTCAAATTCTGCTTGATTCATTTCAAGAGGGAGATCGGGTTTTAGAGGATCTTTGATTTTCTTCATAAATGAATCTTTGAATTTGATTTTCGTATTATCTTTGTATTTTTTGTAGATTGATTGAAAATCGAGTTTAGGAGCATCACTCCGATATTGCATAGCACCAATCCAAATTGTATTTAACTCTGGAAAGGCTTTAAATAAGAGATCCAATAAATCATCAGGATCTTCTAACAACGGTTCACATAAGATGTCTGGAAATCGCTGACCAAATGTTAGGTCTTCAATTGAGATGTGATTATTTCTCTTTTTACTTTTTGATTGAGTGACCATTTTTAAGCCTCCATACAAACGGGAAGTTCGTCTAAATGGCCACAATTGGGACAATAGAACACAATTACAGCCTTTGTTAGTTGATCCCGTTCCCCTTCATATTCCATTTCAGTATAACAATAGCAACATTTCATAACATTCACCTGTTTATTTGAATAAAAAATGATTAATCATTAGAGTAAGAAAATTCAATTCATTTTTGCGAGGGGAATAACCAAATAACCAATTCTTTAAGCCTTCACTACCTTCTGTCTCAATATATGCAATGACATCCGCTTTTTCGATCATTATCTGGGAAATGGGTTTTTGGGATTCTAATTGTTGAATCCGATCCATCAATAATTTGATTTGGTCTTCCATCGGATTCTTTCGGTCTTTCTTTGGTTTCGGTTCATCTTCTTCCAAATCGACTTTTTCATTTTTGGATTTTTTTGATTTGGGTTTTTGTCCCCAAGTGGAAGGATCGAATTTTGGTTTATCAGTCATTGTTTAACATCTCCACGATCTTCATGGCTTGGAATTTTTGTTCTTCGCTAATCTCCAAATTTGGTGAGTTCTCTTGAAAGAGAACTAAAAGAAATTCAACAGCCTTTTTATATTCAGTAGATTGAGATAGCATTTTGAGAAATACAGCAGTTCTATCGATTTTTTTTTCTTCAACGATTTTATCAATAGTTGTTAACATCTCTTTTGGAATGCGGAAAGTTACTGAAATTTTATTTGCCATATTCTCACCAGTTTTTACGAGTGTTTCTGTCGTGATTATCCCTTCTTGCATTTATCCGAACAAAAATACATGGTTTGGGGATTTCGATATTTATTAAATGTGGTAAATCGATCTTTGTTGTGTTTTTTATGACAGCGAGGACATTCATGATATGACAAGACCGGCATTTTGATTTTACAGAACTCATCAATTATTTCCCCAATAGTTTGTGTTTTTGTGGCCATGCGATTCACCTGTTTATTTTTTGACTAACCGAAAGGTCTTATATTCCGGTGATCCGCTTGATGTGCTGCCGACTGGGACTTGAACAAAAAGGTTCGGATCGACAGTTGGTGGAACTACAATTTCAGGAGTCTGTGTGATGGATTTTTGAGAATTCGAGAAGGTTTCTACAGCCTCTAATTCATGAACCAAAAATTCTTTGACAGCAACCCGAATGAGTTCGGACCGGGAAGGATATAATGCATTTTCCCCAACTAATCCATCAATCATTTTCAGATAACTGACAGGTAAATTAACGGTAATTATTCTCATCGACTCATCGACTTCATTTGTTTTCGTTTCAGAATGGCAAAAGTATCACCATCTAAACTTTTATTCAATTCAACTTCAGTGATCAGAAATTGTTTCAAGGCTTCTCTGACGGCTTCGGATCGACTCGGAAAAAATCCAATATTTACCATGCTTTCAAGACATTCTAAATATTGATCCGGAATGTTAATCGTTACAATTTTCATTGGACACATTTAAGGAACACACTCCTTATGCGTTAAAGACTCATTCTCTTGAGTGAGTCGATTACTGTTACATTTGCAACACAACCCATCAATCGAATAGCGATAATCTTTTTCAATTAATAGGGTGCTACATTTGAGACAGTGTTGTTTGATGCGAGTATCAATTTCCATAAAGCGAGGAATTAACAATAATCGCAAATTTTCTAATTGAGTTAAATCATGATTTGCACTCGCTTTACAAATTGCAGCATCGAATTCTTGTAAGACCATTTTTTATTTCACCTGGGTTTGGGAGTCCCCGACAGCAATTTGATTTGCTGATAGAACATCAGGAGATGTTCCAACGTCGGAGTTAGTTGGTTGTATTAGCCACCCGAGATATTTTTTATCGTGAATTATTGCTTCCATCTCGGTCATGAAAGCATCTTGATCGATTGTTGCGAAATAGGCTAATTTTCGAACTTCGGTTGTTGTAATACCTCGCTTACCTTCTTTATTTTCGGCATTACCTCTTTTTGTCTTAATTTTAGGCATGTCGAGAGTGTTTACAAAAAAATAGATATCGTCAATCCAATCGTAAAATAAAATGAATTCAGCCTTCAGATCTTTTAGACCAATAGTAAACATATGGGAAGGATTATTGCATTCCTTTATTTCCACGTTACCCAAATCGATTCCTGTTGGTTTTTGGTTGGGAAAATATAATTGCATCAAGTCTGAATGGCGTTGTCCCATGTTGTTCACCTATTAAGGTTTTTCTTTGAATTGTATCAAGAATTTCGAATTGATTCGGAGCAATTATTTTCAGATTTTTATGATTGATTCCTTGTTTTCGCTCTTTATCCACTCGCTGAATGAATTTCTTTAAGGCTTTCTCAAAATCAAAATAGGTTTCCACTCCCCCTTCAATTCCTGTATTATCTTTCCATTTGGAAATGAAGGAAAAATGAATTCCATGGTGAAGTTCGTCAACTAACAAGAACTTTAGTTGAGGGTCATTTTCATAAGGGTCCGTGAAATTGGTTTCAAGGATGATTTTTTGATTTTGCATAAAGGTCACACCTATTCGTTTGCTTCAGGAAGATCTTCCAATAATTGTTGGACTTGGGAAAGAATGTTATAACTGCGTTTGTTTTTCTCACTCCATCCTTCCGCTGTTTTAATGGTGTATTTCACGGCAATTTGGAGTAAGTGACCGATAGGAATTGCATTTACTTTTGTATCTTCCGGTTGTTTCCATGTGTCACAGGCCGCTTTGCTAATTTCGGCGATAAAGGGCTTGAGTTCGACAATATTAGATTTCATTGAGAATCATCGTCCTCTGCTTCATTGTGGAATCCTGAATCGGGAAATTCTTCGGGTCCATCTTCTAAAACCAAATCTGGTTTTGGTTTATCACCCCAGATACCTTCAATTAATCCAACAACCTTTGGATTTTCGTTTGGTTCGGGTTTTTCTTTCTTTTTCGGTAAGATGGATTTTAAAATCGAATATCCCGTCTCCCAAAATTCTTCATACCCTTTGATTTCCCGATCAAACCAAATCGCTTGATAGGCTTCTTCAAAGTCATCGTAAAAGATTTTCAAGAAGGTTTGCTTTTCCCGTTTGGTAAATGCTTTTTTTAGCACCAACAGGGGTTGGAATTTCTCATAGGCTGCATGAACTTTTTTGTTAAAGGCTGAAAGAGCCATTTCTGGTTTGTGACAGAACCAGCATACAAACATATTCAGGATATCATTCATCGTCGTGATGATTCGGCTGGTGTGGTTATGGGTAAAAAGTCCTTTAAATCGCATCTTTTCTAAATTAGCATGGTTCCGTTTGATTGCTGGAATAATGTAGGTCTTAAGATTTTCCCAGTCTCCCGCAAAGGAATCAGAACACCCTTGTTTGAAATCGATTTCATATAACATTTGGGAAATCCGGTCTGCTGTTTTTTTCCGGGGACAATTATTTAGGACTAATGAGACAAAAGGATAACAATTCAATAACATGCCTTTATCTCCCATTACCGACAATAAGCCCGCTCGTTTGAAGAATGCATATTCTTTTTTCTGGGATTCACTTAACCCATTTTTCCCACATTTTTCATAATAGGGACATTTAGAGTTACAATTCCCATCATCATCACACCATTGTTCGTTCGATGCTTTCTCTAAATTTGCACCCGATAAACACGGTTGACAGCCATAATTTATGATTGTATCTATTGTCATATTCTTACACCTTAACCAACCGATCATTCCCGAAGAGATCAGTAAGGGCTTTTGAGAATGCACCTAATTTATGGAATTCATTCTTTGGTAATTTTTTAGAAGGGCAATGCACGAAAATTCCACTTTGATCGTTTGAGAGCAACCGATTCCAACCGATAAACACCAAATGAGTGAGTCCGTTTTTATCAACGATTTTAAACTGTTCCATTTTGATTTTCTCCTGGGAGTATTGGGAAAAAATTAGTTGTCAAAAGAATCGAATTCGTCTCATTCCTTGAATCCATCCCTCGAGATTTTTCAATTAAAGGATCAATCATAACGAAATCTATTTCATTGACAGTTCCTTCTTTCCCTTTTATTTGAGAATAACATTTTTGACAATACCCTTTGGTCATTCCACACATGAGAACCGGAGTTGGTTGACCGCAATTAAAACACTCAATTGTTGTATTTTTTAGCGACATAGTAATAACGCTCCATAAACGATAAATGCTGGAATAATGATCGCAGCAAATATCGCCAAGATCCATTCATGTTTTTGATTTACTTGCATTCTTTTCGCCTCAAGATTTATTTAAAAAAAAGAGATTAGCCCACGGATAGCCAACATTTCACTCTTTGGCTCTGGAGTTGGGTTGCAATCTCAATTGTGTTTTTGATTCTATTTTCATCTTGGTCAAGACATTCGAGAATTTCGCTTAAATCCATTGATGTCGCATTTTTCATATATTGCATAAAAGCATCAGGCAGTTTTTGAGCCAAAAATTTCAAATGTCCCATCCATTCCAGATACTTTTTCAAGTATTTCACATCGAGATCCCGGGGACATGATCCATCCGGAATCTCTGCTTGTGAATAATTGAACGCTGTAGGATAATATAATTTCAACACATATTCCCACGTTTCTTTCTCTGTTTTTGGATCATTCCAACAAAGAAAAACTTCAATTCCCATTTTATTGATCTCCTTTAATAGGCATGAGAATTACACGGAAGGTTCTTTTTGTATCGATTAAACCCGCATCCACATCTTTTTTTGGAATAGTTAATTGGTATCTGGAGCCATTCCCGATGTTTTGGATTTTTGCCGTAAATTCAAATTCTTTATTTTTTGTAGCCATGATGATCACAAATTGAATGTATATTGCTAATAATTTTATGTTTTTACAATTATATAAACGTTTGTAAATTGTTAACAAAACGAATTCAAATTGAAAATTTTATTATATTTTTAACTACATAAAAAGATCATGGATGAATTTAAAATTGATATGAAAAAAAAATATATAGATTTTGTTGCGAAACCTACTACGACTCAAGATCGTAGTTATATACATATACCAGCAAATTTAATAAAATTTAAACAGGTAGATCCTAAAAAGACATATCGGGTGATCTTAATTCCGTTAGATTCTGATGAGTCTTAATTCCAAGTATTACTCCTTTTATTTTATTTTTGTATATTTCAAACTCAACTAAAACAAATTTTCTTTCATCTGATTCACTTTCAATTTTTTGTAGTAGTTTTTCTATCATCGTTCTCACATCTTTGTTTATCATTTAATTATTAATTGACATGAATATTTAAGACCAACACTTTCGGAGTTTTTTCGAAAATATAAGATTTCATTCATTATGTCGGAGATTAAAACCGCAATTCGTTGATAGAGAGTCCTCTCCGAAAATGATTTTTTTTTTCCAATCTCAAAAGCGTAGTTTTATATATATTAACGACTAATCTTCAAAGTGCCTTATAAGGTGTTAATAATGATACAATTGAAATCAAAATATTATTTGATTTATTTAGTGATTATTGGAATGATTTTTTCAATTATTCCTACAGTAAACGCATCAACAACAACTCAATGGTTAGAGTTTAGCACTGAATCAACATCACCGATTCAATTAGTTGTTGATGTAACATATAAGACGGAAAATGGATATATGGAATGGACGATGGAAGATGTAAATAAATCTTATTATTATTTGATTGGTTTATCGGATGAAAAAATATATTATTTTTATATGGGAGAAGGATTTGAAACCGATACATATTCTATAATGCTAAAACAAGGAGAAAATCAAATTCTTTCTCAAGGTCAAAGAGAATTTTCGAATGAATATAAAACGATTTGGGTCTTTACTCCTTCAACGACAGGTATTTATACTCTTATTATAACTCCGAGAGAAAATATGGTGGGAATGAAATCATTTTGTGGGTTAGGATTCTTTGAATTAACAGTCGATACATTAGAATCAAGTGCAAATGGAAATGTTGTTCAGAGCAAAGCAAATATTACGACTAATCCAGCAACAGTCGCACTTTTTAAAACAAACACTACCTTTAAAGATTATAATCTTACTGCAGTAATGAATAATGTTCGGTATTTTCATATTGGAGAATCATTAGCATTGAGTAATCCATTACTTTTAACGTCTCAAGTGGGAAATGTTTTTCCAACCGATGGGTTAAAAATGGCAAATCCAGATTCATATATTTTGCTCTGGAATGATTCTCCAACAATTTCGAAATTGTATCAAGTTCAACCCGTTATCCCAAGAAAAAACGCAATTGAAGGATTTCAACCAATATTTTTAATTGGGTTAGGAATTGCTATGGCTCTTTTTCTAAGAAAAAAGATATTTGGAAAAATAATGCAAACATAAGCATTAATAATAGGAATTTTTTTATCTATTTTTTAGGAAAAGAAGTAGTTGTAGAATTTAAGAAAAAGAAAAAAAAAGATCCCAGGTGTTGGTATTAGTATTACAAAAATCAGTTTTTAGCAGCAAGTCATTATTTCAACTGGTCATCTCCCTATCAATATATTTATAATTATTAGTAAAAAACACTCTGTAAAAAATGTTAACAACAATTATCAAAGCATTAACAATTCTGACGAAAAATCCAGAAAAAAGTATGAGATGTTAATTTGGTTTGTTGGCAATAATTTGTTGCTGACGCACCATTGATCGTTTTAATGTATCAATTCTTTTGCTTATTGAAACTGCTTCTGTTCCAGTTGCATTTCGAGAACGTTGACGGAGATCTTTCATTTGATCAGTTTGAGATCGGAGAGTTGAATTTGCTCGTTTGCGATTTGTAGTATATGCCCCCCGCCGACCTATTTTTCCAAAATGCCTTTTAATTGCTCCCGCATTCCTCGCTTTCGCTTTGGGGGATCCATCATCAATTCCTTTTGCATCCGACTTATCCATCCGTTCAGACCAGCGTTTTGTTGGTCTCCCATCAATTTTTTTGGAAGGTCTGACAGCATCAATGGCTCGGCTTGCATCGGACCTTCCTCGCATATTTCGCATAGCGGAAGCATTGGAAATTGTGGTTGATTTTCTTCCTCTTGCCATAGTTAACACTATCTACATAAATAGAAGATTTCTGTAAAAAATGTTAGCATCTATTAATGAATTAATAACATTTTTTACGATCTCAAAGATAAAAGCCCCCCGTTCATTTTCTCCCCACGCTCCATCACCGATTTGATAACTCTATGAAAGCCTTCTATCACAACCTTGTCATTGCAACCCCACTTATAACAACGCCTATCGCCGCCTATAGAAGATAGATCTTACTTATAATAAGTAAGATGTTGGGCAGTTTTCCCCAAGTCGGCGGTGGACACCTCCACATGCACAGCGTCAACTTGTCAAAAACGTGCAACCAGTCGAGTTGTCAAAACCATGCAACTATATTCTATATTGTTTTTCGTCAATAGAATGAAGGAAGGTCAGTCAGATTCATGCAACCCAGAAGAATAGATTTTCTCCAAAATCTAACAGAAAGTGAAAGACAATTGTCTTTCATTTGTCTTTCAATTGAAAGACAACATAAACCTAAAGTCCACTTATTTAAAAAGAGACTATTTCAAAATTTAGAAAAAATTATTCTTTGCGAAAAATAACATCGGGATCTGCAAAGGGGTTGACTTCTACCACTTGCATGTCAATATTCCACGCCGAATTTAAAAAACCAACTTTATAATTTTTATTTGCTTTCCGAGCCGCTTCATATTCAGGTCTGAAATCAGAATTTTGATAGAATTTTAATTGTTTACTATAATCTAATCTCCACTTAAAACTCCAAATTTCGCCTGTGTTTGGATCAATCCAATCAGGAATGTGTTCATTATGAGCGGAAGATCCGCCATGGTTTGCAACCCACCAATCTTCTAATAAATATCCGATTTCTCTCCGGAAGTTAAGATCTCTGAATTTCTTCAAGACATCATTAAGTAATCCTTTTGATAATCCACAAATATTCGCTAATTGCTCTTGGGTTAGAACACTTCCTTCCGTTATCAAATGGAATAACACACTTCGGACAATATCAACTGTAATTTTTGTTGCTTTTTCAAATTGGAATAATTCTTCCAAGATTTTATAGGACATTTTTTCACTCGCAAATTTCGCAAATGATGATCCTTTTTCGATCTCAAAGCCGACGATAGATGCATGAGTGTCATCAGGTTCTTCCACTAATTCATCGTCATCCTCGTCAATTTCATCATCATTGTCCGAAGAATCTTTACGTTTGGTTTTCTTCTTTTCTTTTTCAAGTTGTTTTTTCTCTAATTCTTCGATCTCGAGTATTTTTTTATCCCCCAACTTATACCGAATAACAGAATAGATTTTTGGAATGAGTTGTTGCACATCATAAAGCAGATCTTCATCCGTTACTCGCAACCATCCTTCTATATATGGTTGAGTGATCATTTTCAAAGGTGTTCCTGGTTTTTCTTTCATGAATTTTTCTGCAATTTCGAAAATCAATTGATTCTTATCTTTTTCATCGCCAAATTCACAGTCCAGATCTGCATCAGAATAACCTCTGCTTAATTCTTCATCAAACCACGGACAATATAAATCTAAATTGAGATTAAAATATCCTTCAGTAATTAATTGTCGATTTTCTGGAATGGGATTTTCATCTAAAAATTCAGACCAACTACTTTCAAACAGACAAAATTTTTTTCTCCAAGGATTGTAAAGATTTACAATTTGATTAGTATGGTCTTTTGCAAAGGAATCATCAGATTCATTAATTTGAGGTTTGGTATTTGCTTTATAAATTCGAATACTTGTCATACCTCGTAAAGATTTTGTTACATTTCCAATTTGAGTATTATAGATAAAAAAAACATTCTTTTGGCGAAATAGGGTTACTGCTTTTTCGAATTTTCTGGAAGAGAGGGTTGTGGCTTGTTTACCATTCATATCCCGAGTTGCTTCATCCATAATAAAAATAACATGTGAATACAATCCTAATAGATTATTAATATCTCGAAGGTTTTTCACGCTATAGAGTCGATCCAACCATGAATTTGGACATTTGTTTTTTATCTTATCCAAAAAATTAGGTGGTGCTTTCCAAAAAACAATACATGGATTTGGAAGATCAGATTTCATAATCAGGCACAATAAAATAAAGGCCGAAGCCGTTTTTCCACTCCCTTGACCTCCAATTTGCATCAATATTGCGGAAGGTTTGCCATTGAGAAATTTTAATTTTTCTAAAAAAAGTTTTGTATAATCATATAGACTATTTAAATTTCCGTTTTCTTCTTCTTCTTTAACAGGTTTGTAATGTTGAATATTTTCCATATCTTCTTCTGAAATCATTAATCAAATCCATCTCCCGAATTTGAATTAGATTTCGATTTTTTAGAATTTCTTCCATATAACGCTTTGATTTTTCCTAAAAAGGATTCATCAATTATTGCAGTTTGATCGATTCGGGTTGAATTTTCAGCAATTGCGGAAGTCATTTTATAGAAAATTTTCTTTCCTTCTCCTGTGCTATATCGATTTGCAATTGCATAGGCTTGTAGAACACGATTAGAGAAAAAATCAATTGCTTCAGGAAGTGGTTTTTTAAATGATAAAATATCCATCAGATCTAAAATTGATTGTAACAGAATATCCGCACCATAATCATCGAGATTAACCTTTTGTTGCATGGACAGAATTTCATCAAATAAAATTCCAGTGCGTTCATAAACTCGCAATATTGATTGATTCATATCTTCTTCTTTTAGATTTGCCGGATTTAAGATCGCTTTTTCATCTTCACTGATCTTTTTAGCATAATATAAGAGCAAATTATTCCGGGAGATTCCTTCTGTGGCTTTCAAATCAATTTTTTCATTTCCCATTGATATCTCCCCCTCTATTTGAAAATCAATTTGAGCATTGTTGTAGTTGTTGATCCTGTTGATGTTGTAGTAGTAGAATCTAAAATTGTTGTATCAATAGGAGTAAGGTTTATTGTGGATGCTAAAAAGAACGCAACTAATCCAATCAGTAGAATAATCAAAACAATCATAAATCCTATAGTTCCTTTGGAAATTTTCATTTGATTATTTTTAATTTGGTCAGATTTGGTTTGAAAAGGTCGGGCCATTGCCATTTTAAGATATTGACTCATATCTTCATTTTTATCTTTCAATTCATCAATTTTATATTCTTTATCAGTCATACTTTTATCTATTGCCATATATTTTGATCGTTGACTGCTTAATAATCCATCCATTACTCGATTATCAATGTTTACAATTTTTTTAGCATCGATTGCAACTTTGGATTCTTTGAAAGCATCCATATCAGTAAATTTGGTATAAAGAATGGGAATATCATTAGTCGACATTCCCCAGCGAATCAGCATTGAATAACATAATTGTGTATTGAGTTGCATATTTTTATAGATAACATCGTCTTGATGAGGCCAAATTTCGATTCCCCATGGTCGTTTGGTTATTATTACCACTTGAGAAATATTAATACTGTGATCTTCTCCAGGAAACTTAAAACCTTTTAATAACACACATCGATAAGCATAAAGGTCCTTTACAGGATTCGAATCTTCCATTTCATTTTGTAGAACTTGAACTATATTCGTTTCTTTTGCTGATCGAATATCTTTTAATACATCTCCCACACTTTTCCAACCCGCTTTAATTTCATTTACTTTATCAGTAATGATAGTTATTTGAGCAATCTTTCGTTCTTCATATTCTAAATCGTTCGATGCTTTCAACTTCTCTAAATCTAAATCTATTGGTTCGATTTCAGCCACATGTAATTTCAATGGACATGGCTTCAATCCTAATCGATATAAAATTGAATCGATTGTTGTGCTTCCAGAAAGTTCATTCACTCCGTTTAGATATTCAATAAAATAGGCGATAATTGAAATTACAAATCCAACTCCAGTGCCTATTGTCCATTGAAATTTTCCGCTTATCATGGCAATAATGAAAAATAAATACCCTCCAAAAAAGGAGAGTATAAACCATTTTGAATTCAGATATCCTGCTGCCTCACTGACCATGTTTTTTCCTCTATTTTTATTGTTGTTTTGATCTTTTGTTTAAAAAATTAATTATTCTTAAATTTAATTCCAATTAACAACATGACAAATCCAACTATTGCAGTTCCTAAATAAGGTGCAACGGAATGCCATGCAAAATCTAATCCCCAGAGATTTACGTATTCTGGAGTATCTAAATAAGTCCAAGCAAAAAAGAACCCTAAAATCACAATCGTAACTAATAATGTCATAAACATAATAGAGAGTTCTTTGATATCGATTCGTTTTCGTTCCTTTCTTCCCATAATTGATCACTTTATCCCCCAAATGTTATACTATCACTTATATAATCGCTTAATAGAAAAATAAAAAATTTCACAAAAATAATTACGATTATCAATTCAAATAAGACTGGAAATTTATTTATCAGATAATTAAAAACATGAAACCAAACTATGATCGCATAAAATATTCCAATAAGTAAATTGGAGATAATAAATTGTAAGTCTGACTCTGATTGATAATATTTGCAAAAAAGTCGGAGTGTCCAACTTACGAATATACCACTAATTAATAGAGTTAGAAAAATCCACACGAAATTATTCTCTTTCTCTAACCATATTTTATAAATTACAACAAAGACAATTGTTCCAATTATCGCATTCAATATTTTATATATGTATTTATGGCTCCCAGATCTTTTTTTTGTTATTTCTTGTCTACCCATTTTTTTCACCAGAATGTTCCTTTTGTTGGTTTATATTCTCGTTTGATTTCTGCTTTGAATAAAAATAGCAGTATAATATAGATTATAACATAGGTCACTCCCGATATTAACCAAAGTAATGTAAAATTCGGCAATTTATAGACGGCAAACGTTTTTATCACTTGAGGCATAACCACAAATTTTTGGATCCCAGAAGCATTATTTAGAATTTCAGGATAACTAATCAACACACAAATATAACTCACAGCAATCCAAATCAATAAATTAATTACATAACTTAATAATCCCGCAATCCAGATTAACCGTTTTTCTTTTATTGATTCACTTCCAACATAAGAACTTAAAATAGATAGTATCATCGCTAATAGAAAACCTCCAAATATAAGGAGGGTTAAAATATAATCCGTTCGATCAGCGATAACATTTATGGCTTCAGCCCATAATACTTCAATCAATAAAAAACAAATGGCGTTTGCCATGGCCACAAATCCCATCAATTTTATTGCATAACTTCCAGTGATTCGCATTCTGATCCTCCCGTTTTTTGGTTAGTTAATTTTTGTTTTCGAATCATAATTCCAATAATTATCAGTGACAGGATTATGATAAACGCAACAAATCCCATCATAGAATGAATTAATTGTGGATTTTCAGAAGGCATTTGTGGATCCAAGATCGATCTAAAATTTGGAAGAACTATTATAAATACAATCAATAGTAATAACGCAATTAATATTTGTTTGAGTTTTTTGTTCATGCTAATCACTTAAGCCGTAAAGACTCCACTTGAAATTATATTATTGAATAAATGACCTCCGATGTTTGCATCTAAATCTTTCCATAATATATAGAAAATGCAGAGAACAAATCCAGCCCCCAGCACAATTAGCAATTTAATAGGATCTCCCCAGTAAGAATAATGGCCAAGCATGAAAATGACTGATGAAATTATCGCACCAATCCAAATCGCCATTTTGCCACATTTTTTAAATAATGCACGTTCAAACGCATTCAATAAGAATCCTCGATAAAAAAGTTCTTCGCTCACAGCAGAGAAGATATGATAGAGATGTTTGTCAGTGGCACTAATTGAGAGACTCCAGACAATTCCAGAATAAAATATAATGGCAAAGAAGATAATTAAGGCTCTTACTACCGATATTCCTTCTATTTTCCGAGTTGCATTTAATGTTCCTGTAAAAAGGAGTGGTGCAATAATTCCCCCACATATCGCATATGTCATATGTAAAAACGCAAACATTGCCCATAATCGCTCAATCTCCCGATCAGAACCGATATATTTTGTTCCTAAATATCCCATAATTCCAATCGTCAAATATGCAAAGATGCGACCAAAATTCGTATAATACCCTTTCGAATTTCGATCTTGTTTTTCTTCTCTTCCCATTTTAGTTTAATCCCCCTTTTCCAAAATCGCTCGGCCGATACGTTCTGGTGGAAGTATCCAAAATTTCGATTCTGCGTTTATTTTTACTTTGTCGTTGCATTACTAACAATACGACAATTACTGACGCTATTGCAATCGAAATTAGCACACTAACAACTAAAATCCAATCGTTGTATTCAGCATTGAGATCGGCTGGTGTGGCGGGAAGAATTTCAGTATAGTTCCCAAATTCAATTTTCTTTTCGCTTAAGTCCTCCCAATCATTTAATTCTGTTCCATTTGCAAATGTCACCCGATATTTGACTCCTTGATTAAGAATATCTAAATTTAACGGAGTTCGTTCAATGCTCATATTCTGAATTTTATTTTGATATTCTAATTGTAACATCAATGATTCATTGCGAAAATTATTGACAAAATTATATGTATCAATTTGATTTCTCAATTCAGTTGCATTCGTTGACCAGTTCAAATATTCTGAAAAATATGTTTTTACTAAAATTGCTGTTAGTTCAGGATTTAATGCTAATTGTTGAGTGAAAGTTCCTGTTATATTATTTTCCATATTGACCAGGTTTGCTTCGATAATTTGCACTCCTGTATAGATTGAGTTATTTGTCAGAAAAATCGAATTATTTAATTCGGTAAAACTGGTATTAATATCATTTGAGATTTGCGTGAAATTTCCGTTCTGATAAATATAGAGTGTTGTAATATTATTTTGAATGGCATTCAGAGAGAGTTGATTATTGATCAACATATCGCCAAAACTACTATTCATATTATTGATATTAATATCTAAATTTACGATGGAATAATTGATATCACTGTTCTGATTCGTGAGATTAATAGCAACATTGGTTATCTGATTGCCAATCGTTGTATTAACATTTAGAATATTTGTAATTGCATTTAGAAGTGTATAACTACTTGTAATTAAAAGAATTTCATCTCCAAACAAATCGTAGGAATATACTACACTTGTTCCTAATATATTGCTTTCATATTCAGTGATATTGAGTTTGTAGTGATCGGGACTTAAATAAAATTCAATTATTTCATTCGGAGCAATCCATTCGCTCCAATATTGACTCGAACTAAAATAGTTGGGGTCATAAGTTAAATTTACAAAGGCAAACTTTTCTTGTTGATTAAATATTTTCAATTTAAATTGCGTTAGTGTAATTGCAATAAAATTGCTGTCTCGGGTCGTTGTATGTAACACTGACGTGAGATATTTGTTCTCTCGTGTGTAAATTGAAATATTGCTGATTGCATCGATTTCTGCATAAAAAATATTTGAATAAATCAATGAATTATTGATTCGAATCTGATAATTCTCGAAATTTAGATATTGATTTCGTTGATTTGCGAGTGAAATAAAATTGTCTCGCATGTTTGGCGGAGTATAGGTTATTTGATTTTGAGTTGAATTTAATGAGGAAATCTCTAATGTATTATTATATAAATCAGCAATTCGATAAATGTAGTTCGCTTGAGTAAAATTTGAAAGCGAACTGGCATAGGGATTTGTCTGCAATGTTAAATTTGCAGCAATATTTGAATTTGCAATAACATTATATATTGCAGCAGAATTGTTCAATTCACAATTGCGATTGAGATAATATTCGTCAGTTGAACTGACATCTAACGCATCTATCAATAGTGAACCAGCTCCAGCATTCCATGTATAAAATTGGATTGTTTTAACATCCGTGTTATGTAAATTTTGATATGTTATTGTTGTAGTCAAAATTGAGTTTCGGTAGACTGAAACTGTTCTATCAGTTGCATTGAATGAAAATCTAATGTGGGTCCAAGCATTAATTGGACTATTTGTAAAATAATATGATCCAGTAATATTATTAATGCAAAAACCAGCAGCATGATATAAATATCCACTGGTGACTGTCTGATATGTTGTGTTCATAAATGAAAAGAAAAACGCATTTGAAGCAAGAGGATTAAAGTAAAACTCAACATTTCCTGCATTGAATGCAGTAAATGATGTTCTTGCAAGTGTGTAATTATTAAATCCAGCAGTATCACTCATATTCATAACATTGTAATGACTCTGATAATTAGAAGCAACAGTTGTTTTTGCAGTGCCATAATTTTCAATATACCAGTTAGGTGGCTGATTTATTGCTGTACTATCAAACGAGTCGAATCCCTTAAAATGGCCTTGATTTTGAAGCAATTCTGTGATAATTGGTTCATCAGCGTTATTCTGCACTCGAATGGCGTCAATATCTATTGTTCGATAGGTTGTGAATAATTGCAGTTCTGAATCTTCATAAACGATTTCATTTGTAGTTTTATCAACTAAACGCAGTCGATAATATGGATAATTCAATATAATATTATCAATTGATTGCTCTTTCCAGATGTATTCTATTTCTGGTTCATCAAATAAATAATCTTCAGCGGAATAATAAAAATTATTGACATAACACCTGACATTATCATAATTGTAATATGTTGAATTTAAGATGATGGTTGGTTCTAAATGATAAACCAGTAATCCGATCGTTGTTGTTGTATCTGTAAAATAACATTCAGCGGTGTCTTTGGTTACTGTGAACGTCGCACTTGTTTTTGATTCAACAGGATTGATAGAGTGATTTAAAAAATAGAAATTAGAATAATATGCTATTGAAAAATAATCAATATTAGTTCCTGCTGGAGTTACACCCCAAGTTGGATAACTTTCTTGATATTGACTAACATATAATGATGTTTGTTCATTAATATATGTTGCATCTGTTGTTACAATAGTATTTGTGTATGTAGGTTCAAAATATTGAATAAAAACATTAGCAGATCCATTGTCTCCGCCTCCAGAACCAGCCATAACAAAACCATAAATATTCCATTTGATTAAAGAATTCCCTCGTGTATGGAAAAAAGTAATCGATTCAAATCCGGCTTGATTATAGTTAATAATCGATGATTTGGGTTGATCAGTTGGATTTTGAAGATTGGATGATGTAAGAAAAATAAGACATAAGAATAACAGCATGATTTTTTTTTTTAGCATAATTATCGCCTCATTAGGTATTTTATATGGACTCTGTCAGGATTCGAACCTGATGTCTGTGATACGGGAGGATGGCCCGCTTGCGAAGACACTCCACCATGAGCAGAGTCACAGTTAGTTTGCCTCAATTTATAGAGGGGATTGCCATGATCTTTTCATGGCGGGTGGGTGAGAGGCGGTCCGCACCATCCCCATTGTTGAATTAAAAAAAGGGAATTAACGCTGATTGTGTTGAGGATTTATCAATTTTGATTGTAGTGTAAATGCAAGAGGACTCATAAAGAATAACCAAAATCCAAAGCCAATTGCTGCAACAATCAAAATAACCCACCAATATTTAGAGAACCATTCTTGGACCTGTTGGAGAATAGTTGGTTCCAAGTCCAATTCAATATCATCATCGTAATTATCAAGGGTATCGTCCCATGTGCGATCAGTAATTTCTAAAATGTTTTCAGTTGGTTTCCCGTCTTCAGTATGTGTTGTTTCAACAGTAATTGTTGATGAAATACGCACAGTTACAGAGACATTTGCGGTTGCTCGAAAATTCTGCACTTTCCACCCAATATTACGCTGTGGATGTTGAGTTGCTGTTGCAGACGTATAGGTTGTTTCGATTTGAGCCCCACGATGATAAATCCAATGGTCAGATCCCGTTGAGACGCATAAATTTTCACACGTCCCAATATTCATTGTTTGTTTCAATATAATTACTTGAGGTTTTAATGCTACTCGCCACGCCCCATCGCTGGAACGAAAACTGGGATCAGCAGATTTCAAACCAGATGTATGATCACTTTCAAAATTCGATGCAGATTGAAATCCAATGCCATACGCACTCAACCACTGTGATACACTGACTCCCGCCCCGCCTGTATTTGCTGATAATTCAGAATTTTGTGGGGTGGCAAGATTGATTAAATCTGACGAGAATTTCGTTTCATAATTCCCAATTGTATCTGTTTTTAACGCATCAATTTTTTTTGTGCTGATTGCAGATGTAAAAAGATTCGAAACTAATGTGATATTTTGGGATTCAAATGCTGTATTTGGCGGTGCTAACGATGTAAATGACATTGTGATCGGGATATATCCATCGAATCCCTTTCCCCATGTTGACAACCCAGTTCCCAGACTTGGAACGTTATAACTTTTGTAATTTACATAAAATTGATCATACGATCTGGGATAGATGCTCGGATTGTAAATATTAGGGGCCCGTTCAATCTGTAAATAATGATACGAATTGTCAGATTGGGTTGGGATAGTATTCCATATATTATCACAAGTGGCTTCGGTTGTTGCAAAAATCTCAAATTTATAAGTCAGAATTGCGGAATAAATAAAAACATTCGGCTGACCATCAACAGGAACACGACCAAGATTTTGCACATTATCTAACCGGGGATCATTTCGAGTTGCTCGAATTCCAGTTACTGTTCCAACATCAACTTTTAAATTGCCTCCCCCAAAATATTCTTGAAAATCAACTAAAGAGGGAGGAGTGTCAGCCAATGCGAAAACAGGTAATAATAAAGAACAAAACGTAAATGTGCAAAAGAAATACAGAAAAAATTTGTGGTGGATCATGATAATCTCCACCTTATAGTGCAGTAAAATCAGATTCGGATCCAGTTCCCCACGTATATGTGACTGGTTCAAAATCCACACCTAATGCGGTAGAGAATTTAATATCAGTCGACCATTGCCCTAATACAACCGAATTAAAACAGAGATAGACATATGCTCCCGAAGCCGCAATTTTTGTTGCAACATTACTGTCATCAACAGAAGTAACCCATTTTGATTCGGCGGTGGTTTCATTTGTTGTAATTCGTAATACAATATAATCACGGACATCGGTCTCAAAATCATAGGTGGATCGAATTCCTTCAAGGGCTGTTGCGTCTCCATCTGTATCTAACGTCTGGATATACATCGTCCATTCTCGATCATTAGTATAGATGGTCCCATTTTCTGGATCATTTTCATAATCGACATATGAAAAAGTCGAATTTAATGCATTTTTTGAGATTGCTGCAAAACTATTTGATTCACTCGAATTTAATAGTGATTTAGTATTTAATCCAAGTTCTGGCATAAACCAGACTTCGTCAAATCCAGTTAAACTCCCATTCACCATATATATAAATTCGTCATAGTTTGGAGTATAACGAGATGCAACAGTTTCTGCAAGTTCATAATACGAAAAATCATTTCGACGATCTTCAATTTGTTCATCAGTTAATGCAACAATCGACATGCGATATACTGAAAATCGTGCATCTTCTAAGTCTTCACCTGTTGCATAATTATTTGCTGCAAACAGAAAATCAGTTCCATTTGAAACAGGAACATCGTCATCAATTTCTTGGGAGAGACCAGTTATCCAGCCAGAAATATCATCCCAATAGGCGGTAATTAAACAACCTCCCGCAACGAGACCAATTAACAAAAGGGCAAGATACCCTTTTTTCATTTTGACATCGGATCCTCGACCCATAATTTTCACCTGATATTTTTTAAAAAAAACGACTTACGTCAACATAACAATATATACAGCATTATTTAAAATTGAGTCAAAAATGTCATGAAAAATTGTTAAAGAGTTAACAAAAAATACAATTTATTAGGCAAGGATTTTTTTAATAAAATGTCAACTATTGCCCGAAATGCTGACATTTAGTTTTGTCCAAAGAAAATTCGTTTCAGAATTTCGGGAAAATACGAACTCCACAAAGTTGACATTTCGGAGTTGAGAAAAATATCGGAGATCAAAACTGAAAATTTCGGACCACAGGATTCGGATCCAATTACAAAATTTTATGCGATCAATCCTGAACTCAAAGAAAAATATCAAATCAAAAAAGTCAAATTTGCTCTTTCAAACGATCAGAGAGAAGAACTTTTAGATTTGTCAAATAAGACTAATCCCAAACACTATCTAACAATTAAAACACAATTAGAGACAGGGATGCGGGTTAATGAATTATGTAATTTAGCAATTGATCAAGTGAATTTTACAGAATGTATTTTGCATGTTCAAACCCGTAATGCAACTCGTTATGTAAAGGAATTTAAGACAAAAACTAAATCATCAAATCGAATAATTCCGATCACTAAAGAATTAAGTCGATTATTGAAAAGTGAAATCAAAAAGAGAGCAACTGGATATATATTTGAATCACAAAAGAAAGGAAAGTTTTCTAAAACAAGTTTAATTCGGATTGTAAATCATTATGCAAAATTATGTAAATCCATTGGGAAGAATATAGGCTCACATACATTAAGAAGGACCTATGCAAGTTACCTACTTTCGAAAGGCGTGAAGATTGGAGATATATCCAAAATTCTCGGTCATGCTTCAATTAAGACCACGATGATTTACCTGTATGATATTGTTGATCTTTCATCATTTGATGAAGTCCGTAAGATTGTCCAGGGGATGAATAAATAATGGTAGTTGTAGAAGAAAGGAAAGTGAATATAATATTAATTTTAGGTTGTATATCATTTTCAATTGTTATTTGGATATTTGTCAGGAATATGAAATGGATGGATTGTAATATTTGTCCACCTCCTGTTTTAAGATTAGATCATTTAGAGATTGCACTTCTTTTGATTTTTGGGGTTATTTGTATGTTTGGATTTTTTTATTTTATTCATAGATTAAATACCATAGAGAAAAAATTGGAGATGAAATAGAATGGTTGAAAATAAAGAACAATCTTATCAAAAATTCTTTGAAGAAAAAATCCGATATCATAAAGATGAAGAACTTGAGGAAAAATATAATATTGATTTTAAAGCATTGGAGAAATTAATGGATCGCAATAATTTTCATTTTGGTTATGATGATATTTATTTTATTATTGAGAGATTTGTTGATATGGAGAAATTGTTGGGTGAATGGGAAATTAGTTCTATAACCGGAATGATTCGAAGTAAAAAAAGACTGGGATCAATTATTGATGAATTCTGTGAGTTTTTATCGATTTTAGAGCAACTTTTACCAAAAATGCGAGATTGCTTAAAAGAAAATAATTTGGTGATAAACAATGCGAAATGAAGAAGAAATTAGAATTCGATTAAAGCAGATTCAAGAAGAAATCGATCAATTAGAAAAGCAGAAAACTCCAACCCATTTTTCCCAAATTGATGATGAATTGGAGACATTGATTTTAATTCGAAATGAATTAAACTGGATCTTGGAAGAAGACAAACTTAAAATAAATTGTGAAAAGTGCGCACTTAATTCTAATGATATTTCTAATTTACCTTGTCGATTTTGTAGAATTCCCAAAAGAAGATCATATTTCATAGGAATTAAAGAATTGGTGAATAAAAATGAAGGAAAATGAAAAATTAAAAGAAGAAGTCAAAGTTATCACAACTGATTTATTTCAAGTTTTAAAGAAATATCGTTTTCTTACTGAAATACTAACTCAAAATGATTGTGATGAAATTTTGGACCATTGGGATAATATAATTTTGAAAGTTCTATTAGAAAGAGAAGAAAGAATTCACCGAGCAATTCATAATTCGATAGATTTATGTTAAAAGAAGAAAAAATAAAACAGTAGTGATAATTATAAGTCAAAATAAATGTCGATATTGTTGGGACGATGAAAATGGAAAAATGCAATTCTGTAAAAAACCCATTTATCGGCTGTTTAAAGTGAAAGTCTTTCATCCGAATTCTGGAAGAAAATCTTGGCAAACTTGGCGATTCTGTTATGACCATTTTAATAAATTTGTGAAAACCAATGGTGAAGGTTGGTTTTGTCATTATCGTAAAGAAGATTTAGAAGCACCTGTAATTGAATTCAATTTGGAATATTGTTAGGTTTAACATTAAAAAAAAGATTATGAAAATTTTTTTATTAAATTCTTCAAATGGCTAATATATCCAGTAACAAGAGTTACAACCATTCCTAAATAATCATTGAAAACATCACCTCTCAAACTTTGAGATAAATTTAAGAATATAGAATCACAATTTTTATAACCGGTTTCTTTCATTTGAGTTGAAATCAAAACAGCATTAGTAATAAGAAATCCAAAATAAGGGCTATTTCGAGTATGAGAATATTCATTTATATTTTTATTATATTTTAATGCAAATTCTAAATATTCTTTTAATTCAGGAATCATTTTCTTTTGATATATTTTTTTAGATATTTTTTTATATCCAAATTCAATAATTAAAACACAAATATAACACAGAATTCCTGTAACTAATCCAATTAAGACATAATTCCAGAATCCAGTATTATTATTGATCAAAAATAAGATTGTTGATGTAATCATACTTGCAATTACAGAAACAACGATCTTATCAAATATTTCAGATATTTTTTTCATGTTAAAGCCTCATTTTTGAAAGAGTGAAATATCTTTCAAATAGATCAATGAAATTCATTAATAAAAATAAATATATTACTGTATTATTGATTCCGACTAAAAATAAAATTTATCAGATTAATAAAAATAAATATATTACTGTATTATTGATTCCGACTAAAAATAAAATTTATCAGATAAAGAACTTAAAAAAATTTATCAAAATCCCTATGAAATACTCTATTATGAAGATCCAAATTTGGAGTAATCCTGTTACAAAGATAGCAAAAATTTTGATCTTTCATTTTCGATAGAAGATCGTTCTCAAATTTTAGCGAAAGCATTAATTGAATTCAAATAACACAGATATAAAAATGTATTACATTTGTCTTTCATTTGTATGATACTAATCTAAAAAACTAACAACCCCTATTCTTTTTATGTCGCACTATGCGAGGAATGTCAAATGTGCAACTACAAATTTTACGAATTTTGACATTTCGATGCAACTAAAAATATTATTTTAGATCCTACTCCCGGTGGGCGCAGACCTTTTTGACGTCAAATTGACGTCAATTTGACGTCATTTTTTCTTTTTTATAAATCAAAACTGACTAACAGGCAAAAGTCCATTTTTTCGGATTTGACATAGTTGCACGAGAATTTGACAATTCTTTATATAGTAGTTGCACGATTGTCAAAACTCTGCAACTACGAAAAAGGCGATCTTTCATTTCTTTCGGTTTGAAAAGATTTCAATTAAAAAGTGATAGGCTTCTCGCTACCGATCTATTTAGTTTTAATATTCATAAAAGATTCGGGAAGAAAATCTCAATTAATTTGGAGAAAAATGGCTTGTCAATTTTGTGCAACCAGGTCAAAAAATCCAAGAAATACTGTCAAAAAATATTGTATTACGATTGTAATTTGAGATAGTCAGCACAAATAGAAAAAAAATTTACATATTATTTTTAATATAATCTACGAGTTGACTTTATTCTCTACATGTTCAGATTGTTTTATTTCTGTCTTTTTAATGTAATCAAATAACGTTGGCAATTTTCTAAACAACTCCAATTTTATATAATTACTTCTTTCTGTTTAATGAGAATCATTGTATAGAATGTGTTATCATCAATCAGATCGTCTTCTGCTTTTGTCAAATAAATTCGGGATTGATTGGTTTTTAATTGTGGTGCTTTCTTTTTATTAAAGAATACTTGAGCCCCTTCAATTAAATCTTTTTTTTCGGTTGCTTTTTTATATACAAATTCCCGCACTTCATTTTCCATTTTATAATTTTTTATTATTTTCAAAATTTCTTCCATAATTATCACCTTCGGAGCAGACTCCTCTTCAGTATCGCTGATACATCGATAGACCAAAAAAAGTTTAAAGTTCAATTAAATTCCAACCTAAACGCCCTGCTCTTTCTTCTACCCATTCCAAAGCGTTTTGAGTTGTTGCATGATATCCATCGTCCTTTTCCACAATTCCTTTTGGAAAGACTTTATAATATGATGCAATAGTATCTCGAGTTTTAATTCGATTTGAGTCATCAATTAAATAATCAACAATTTTACGAGATTTTAATTCAATTTTAATTGCTTCAAGGAGTGAAGACAATTCATCGTTAGAGATTTCTGTTAAATTTATTTTGACCATAAGATTTCACTTTTATTTATAGTAATTAAACACTTACTATTAATAGAGAATAAAAACAAGTATAAAAATATTCGTAAGTTGGAACTTACTATAGATAAAAATCAATAATAGTAGTTCTATTATAGTTGATATTGAAATAAAATCGATCCCGAAAGTATTTTTTTCGGTCCTGGACCCCAGACCGAAAATTGAATCGTTCTGTTATGATCTTCTTTCGGGAGTAACCGATCAGCACTATTGGAAGACATTTGAATCTTAAATGGATCATTGGACTTATCATCTAACCAAATTTCATATCCATCGGGAATACCAAATTCGATCATTCGCTTTCTGGTTAAAACAAATCTTTTGGCTAATTTCCATTCTTTTTGAAATTCTGGAATATAACTCGGAGGAAGTAATAAGCGCACCGCACCACCATTAATAGAAAGATAGAATTTATTTCCTCTTGCATAAGGAGATTCAAAATAATTCGTTTTTTTGATCTCTTCACCATCATTTTCGATAATTAAACTCATATTAAACTCAATTATATTATTATTTTTTATTATTGAAAAAAGTGTCAAATTCGTGCAACTACGAAAAAATTAGATAAAAATTTTTGGAATTAAATTCCAGGTATATTGTTTCCAGAACGAATAGAATTCTTCTGGATCATCTTTTAAGATTTTCATATAGTAGGCTGCATTCGTTCCTTCCGGTTGTTGGTATAATAAAATCGAAAGAAGGGCTTGATCACAATTTTGCATAAAGCGATAGTGATTTAATGCATGGCGAAAAACATGAGTGCCAAATTTACAATCGAGTTTGAGAATCCGCTTGTATTTCTGGAGATCGTGGTAAACAGACTTGTAAGAAATATACCCTTGATCGGATTTGGGTTCATGAAATAAGAATTTCGGGTCCCGATAGGTTAATTTGAGTTCTTCGATATATTTCGTCAAAAAGGGAAGAAGCGCATCAGGAATATAATAAATGACCATTCCTTCCTTTGCTGCATTTTCAACAATACCTGACACAATCATCTTTTTCTCTAAATTGATTTGATCTAACATAATGGTGCGACATTCCGAATCCCGCATTCCATTTGCGGAGATAATGCCCAAATAGATAAACATGCGGAAATTCACTTTGAACGCATGTTGCAACAATTTGACAATTTGATCTTCTTTAGGATAAGCAGTCTTCGCTCGATTGATTGTTCGCTCGGAGAGAAAATCGGTAAATTTGGGTTTGGTAATTTCAATCTTGTCGGGAATCAAATCATTCTCAAAAAGAAAAATCATATAATTCGCAATCATCGAAAAGATGCGGGATTTGGTCACTTTTCGGAGATCCCGCTTATTGATCACGTTTGCAAAATATTTCGTTAGATGGATCCGCTTTACATCTTTAAAATCCATTATTTTTTCTTTTTCTAAAAACTGCTTAAACTCAATTAAGCGTTTGAAATTCATTTTCTGGTTCACGTCACAGTATTTTTCTAAATAGAGTTGGGGTTCCGGGAGAATTATTGTCATAGTAAATAATACCTCATTTGATTATCATATGCAATTTTATTTTCGATATAGAGATGACCTAACAGGCCCAGTAAAATTTCCATTTTGATTCCTGTTATTAGACAAATTTCTGACATTTTCAATTTCTTCTTTTCTTTCAATAAGGTAAGAACTCGGGAGAACGAATCAGATTCGATGGGTTCTTCCTTTTCTTTTTTTGCAGCAGAATGGAGAATTAAATTTAAGTTTGAAAAAGTCTCTTGCTGTTTGGTGAGTAATGCAATCATTTTATCTTCATTCGGATTCGATTTAATGAAATCGGGTTTGGTTAAATAGAGATTCAAAATATAATTCACATATTTATTCATTCCGTAGGTCCGCTTGGTATTTTCATTTGATTCCTCTAAAAAGCCCTCTTCGACGGCTTTCTGAACCAATTTATCCCAAACCAGATTCGAAATGTTAAACTGTATTTTTTTCCCCATTAGATTTCCCTTTCAATTCTTCTATCTCTTTATTAATTCGCTCATTCTTTTCTTCCAATAGTTCATAATATTCTTTTAGCATAGTCATATTCATATTTTCAGATTCCAGATTTTATCCCTCCTTTTTATATCGATCATATTTTTTCTTTCTATTAGAAAATAGATTTCGTTTACAATCTAAACACCGTTTATGAGGTGGAAATATTGAAAGTTCCATACATCCATCACAATCAGTTCGAAGAAACCATAATTGATTCATATTTTCAGATTCCAGAATACATCACCTATAGGAACATATCAATATCGGAATTGGATCCCGATTTTGATTTTTGATTATTTTCGTTTGAATTTTGCTTTTGGTTGTTAAATTGTTCCATCATTTGAAATAAAGGGATGAATTTTTTTTGAAATTGTTTATCTTCTTCATTTTTTAATTCGAATCGATTTTCCAGTAATTCCATTCTTAAATTAACAGATTTTAAGACTTCATTCTGATTGGCAATTATAATTTGCGGGGTGTCCGGTTGTGGGTTTTTTAGATTATTGATTGCCGTTTTAATTTCATCGATTTTTGCTGAAAGGGCTTGATTATCGGCTTGGCGTTTTTCTAATTCATTTTTTACAGTGTCTTGAAGGACTTCAACAGTGGGTATGAATTGAACAATCTTATCTAAGAAGTCTTCATCATCAGTTTCCAATTTTCCTTTATGGGATTTATCGGTCCATACTGACGTTAATTCATCAAATAACCCTAATTCACAATGAATTGGAACATAATGAACCGTATTTTTTTTTATAATTGGAGTTCCTAATTTGATTTTGAATTCATCTTCAAAGATTCGTTGAATGGCAATTGATTTATTGTAGACATTTTCATTACAAGCAATTCTATCCTTTCCAATTCCCGATAATGTAAATGTGAGAGATTGAGTTGTAACTGTAAATTTCACATTTCTTCTTTCAAAATAGCGAGGAGTCCAATGAGTCATTTTTGATATTTCGGTAAATAATGAATCAGGAAATTCTCCTTTTATAATGGGCATAGTTACATGGGCTTTATGGCACGTGACAGCCCGAAGGATTTCATCGGTGGTTTTTTTCTTCGGATCTTTTTCATTATTTGAATTTGTAGTTGCTGCTTCGACATAAGGTATTTTAGAAACTAAACGATAATATTGTTTAGCGTTTGGTAATAAGTCACATTTAATTTTCTCAATCAAATTTAATTTGATTAATTGGTCCAAATGACGTGAGATCGTGGATTTGTTTTTATTGAGTAAAATTACTAAATCTTTTTGCGTTTTTTCTACTAAGCTCGCTTTTTCTTTATCGAAAAAACATCCGATGATTTGTTTGTCAATTTCCTGCAATTCGAGTTTGACATACTCATCCATATTCTCTTGACTTTCCGCCACTTGTTTGGAATCTTCCAATTTGATATCAAAATGTTTTTTGCATGAATCACAATAT
>Ga0172381_10001021_pt1 | contig 34764 bp, 50 predicted proteins | sample Leawel6488metaG_FD_119754 | JGI IMG/M metagenome (GOLD analysis project Ga0172381, IMG submission 119754) | Leachate microbial communities from a municipal landfill in Southern Ontario, Canada - Leachate well 64-88 metaG | ecosystem: Engineered > Solid waste > Landfill > Unclassified | place... | reverse complement strand
GTAGAGAGTGTGCCAGATCATTTTGTCCTCGATATTTCGGGGCTACATCGCCTCCGACCTCTATAATCTACTCCGATTCCGGCGGGAAGCAAGCGTTTTTTGTTGCGCGGGCAAAGTTTTTTTTCTTGCGCATTTTTGCAAAAACATGTTGCATATGGGAGTTGGAGATGCGATATTATAGAGGTCGGAGGCGATGTCGCCACGAAATATCGAGGACAACATGATTCGCATCAACGCAACATTCCGCAATCCCCGCACGAACGAGACCGAGGAACGCACGTTTCGCACTAACAACAGCGGCGCAAACCTGTTTACTGGCGTTTCGTCAAATCGTCAAATCTCCTGCGAGTCTGGATTTCAGGACGCCAAACGCATGAAGAAGGCAATTCGCGAGCATCTCCGCTACGAATTTGATTGTGATCGCGGGGAACCAAACCTCGGGCGCATTACGTATTCCGTCTAACCCTCCCCGCGCCGCTCTGGTGCCTCGCCAACGCGGGGTTGCCGCCAGCTGGGCACACCCCCTCCCCCAGGCTCACGGAACCAGGGGAGGGCATCACAACCGAGGAGAAAATAATGGGCCGCACCTATCATGGAACCGAACCACCCGATGAGATCCGATGCCGCCACGTCTACGGCGATCCGTCCTGCAATTGCTGGCCGGAGACGGAGGACGCCGCCGAAAATAATCGCGACCAGATTGATCCGGATGCTCAGATGTGCCTCGATGGAGATGCGGCCAACCGGTGGTGCGCCTCGGCGATTGCCGTCATGCCACCAGCGCCAACCGCTCTCGACATTGCTGATGACGCGATCCGAGAGGAGGTCGCAGAGATCAGGCGGAGGGCCGTCGAGATCATTGAGAGCATCCGGAGCGACATATAACCCACCATAACCCACCCGAAGGTGTGGGTTGATGTGGATTGTTAGGGATGATTTGTTAAACGATTGATGAAAGGAATTGATATGGAAAAATCTTGCGTGACTTGCGACAATGGCAATGGAGTTGGCGGGTGCGGTTATCATATTTGTTGTATTCAATTTTCTGAATGGAAACCTATTCCTGTGAAAATGGAATGGCAGCCGATTGATACGGCACCGAAAGATGGAATAAAGATTATCGCTTTTGACAAGACGATGGACGAGTATTTCGTTGCATTTTTCGTATCAACTGGATTGATTAAGGAATGGCAATGCGATGGCGTGCGTGGTACTGATATTGATTTTGATATTTTTCCAACTCACTGGATGCCGCTACCGCAGCCGCCCGCAGGGTCTCCATAACCCACCATTATCCGCAATTGTCGGTTTCGATATTTGAGTATTTTTAGGAACTGACAAAAACGGATAATGGCGATTCCTGTTGCTTGTGCGCAAGGAAAATGCTATTTTGATCCTATGCACCGGACGCACTACCCGGATGCAATGAACAACTCGACGACCTAACGGGCCGTCCCCCTGTCTCCGAGAGGAGCGCCGAGAGGCGGGTAGTGCGCAGGGGGGCGGTCTCTGGAGCGATCACCATGAATGCCCTTGTCGAATTCCAAGCCGCCCTCACATCGAAGAAGGGGGCTATCGCTGGACGTCTCCCCGCTCACCTGCGAAAGGACGTTGACCGCATGGTCAGAATCGCTTTGACGGCAGCGGCGAAGACTCCCAAGATCCTGCAATGCTCCCAAGAATCCGTGATGCTGTCCATCATGCAGGCGGCGGAATTAGGTCTTGAACCGGGTGGAGCGCTCGGGGAAGGGTACCTCGTCCCCTACGGCCAAACTTGCCAGTTCATCCCCGGATATCGCGGCCTGATCTCACTGGCTCGACGCTCTGGACAAATTGTGTCTATCGAAGCGCACGCCGTCTTTGCTGGTGACGAGTTTGTTGTCGAGTTCGGCCTCGATCCCAAGCTCGTACACCGCCCTACGCTGTCCAAGGATCGCGGTGAGATCACAGCCTTCTACGCCATCGCCCGAATCGTTGGCGGCGGATTGCAGTACGACTACATGACCCGTGCCGACGTGGACTCCATCCGCTCCCGAAGTAAAGCCGGACAGTCCGGGCCATGGGTGACAGACTACGCTGAAATGGGGAAAAAGACGGTGATTCGTCGTCTCTTCAAAACGCTTCCCGTCTCCGTCGAGCTGTGCCGTGCCCTCGAACTACAGGCCGGTGCCGAGGCTGGAGAATTCGATCCATCGCTTGAGGTCATGCAGGCCGAAGCGGAGCGGACGGACAACCTCAACCAAGCAGCGATCGACGCCGCCGCGAAGCGCATTTCCTCAGAAGGCTCGCAGCCATGACCGCCCAACTGATCTACGACGAACCGTGGGGGAGCTACACCAAGTCCCGCTCTCTCGGATCATCTGCTCTCCAGGCATGGCAGATGGTGGGCCGCGCTCAGTGGTCCGCTGACTTTCTTGAGTCGGAAGCCTACGCCGATGAAGAGGGACCGGACAACGGCGCGGGAGCGAAGGAAGGCGGCGACTATCTCGACGCTCGGTTGACGGGAAACAAACCGCTGACGGATTTCGTCATTAAGCCGGAGGGGATGCGGTTTTCGACGAAGGAAGGAATTGCATGGCGCGATGCTAACGCGTCGAAGACCATCATTTCCGCAAAGCAGGAACGCGAAATCCTTGCCGCCGAACCGATGGCGCGGGAAGCCCTTGGCGTTCTCCTTGCGCTCGGAGGTCCAATCTCCTACCAAGCAACGCTTCGGGGCGATGTCGAGGGCTTGACCATCCAGACCCGCCCGGATTTCGTGATCGACGCGCCGGATATGCTGGTGATCGGGGATCTCAAGTATGTAGGCCAGATCGACAAGTTCGCCCGTGATTGGGTCGGCTCCCGGTACGAAATCCAGGTTGCTGCTGGCGTCCATTTGGCCCGTGAAAGCGGGATCACCAAACGCATCGAGTTTCGCTTCCTGCTCGTCGAGAGCGGTACCGAGAACCCGCGATGTCATTGCCTGCGAATCCCGGATTCCGCCGTCGAAAATGCCGTCCGTCGATTGAAGGAGCGGTGCGCCGACATCCGCGAAATTCGCGACTCCCCGCTTGGATTCGTCGATCTCGTCATGTTTGGCGACCTCGATCTTCCAGGATGGGCAGAGAAGAGGCTCGAAGGATCGTTTGATGCTTGACCTCCCCCGGAGCGCCCGGAGACCCGAACTATTCTGACCGGGGATTGCACCCGGAATGGAGGGGCGGCGGTCGTTGTTGTACATATTGGGTCGCCGCCCCTTTTTGCTTGCTTTCCGCCTCTCGCGAGGATGGATTCTCCCTATACGCGATCCGTTGCAGCCGGACCGCCACAGAACAAAACGGCCTCCCGGCCTCTGGACTGATCCCGAAAGGGTGATGGCTGCACCAGAACTCACCGGGAGGCTTTTTGATTGGAGAGATCATGCAATACAGAATCCCGCACCGATGGAATCACAATCCATGTTGGGAAGGCGAAATCGAAGATCAGGGCAGCGACGCGAGAAACCTTGGTGAGGCGGTGATCGCAGCGCATAAGGTTGGGGCCAGCCTCGATGGGGCCAGCCTCGATGGGGCCAGCCTCGATGGGGCCAGCCTCGATGGGGCCCGCCTCGATGGGGCCAGCCTCGATGGGGCCCGCCTCGTTGGGGCCAGCCTCGATGGGGCCAGCCTCGATGGGGCCAGCCTCGATAGGGCCAGCCTCGTTGGGGCCAGCCTCGATGGGGCCAGCCTCGATAGGGCCAGCCTCGTTGGGGCCCGCCTCTCGTACGTTGGGAAAATCAAAACCCTCCGCGTTTTCTCCGGTCTGTACCGATACGTCTGCATGGCGATCCTTGCTGAGGACGGAATACCATGGGTGCGAATGGGGTGCCTTTGGAAGACAGTCGAGGACTGGGACGCGATCGGAATCCGGGCGTCGAATACTGGAGAGTTTCCTGACGACGGATCGGAGCAATGCGAAGATCGTGTTCTGGCTTTCGACTTCACCCGCGCCGCAGCTTTGCGTCTGGCCGAATCCGCATCCCGCTTGCTATCCTGACGCGTCGGCGGTAGATTTGAGGGAGTGCCGGACGCATCACTCGGCACTTCGAGACTTGCACGACCTACGGGCCGCGCTCCTGTCCCCGAGAGGAGCGCCGAGAGGCGGGTAGTGCGCAGGGGCGCGGCCTCAATTGGAGTGGCCATGAATTTTCAAATCGCATCGGACGACATCCGGTTGCTTGAGTCGAAATTCGAGAAGGCAGGACGCGTATTCGAGAGGATTGAGGCGGGACCAGCCTTCTTCATCTACTCGGTCAAAATGATCGACTCCCCGCGAAAGTGGTTTGAGGTGTTCCAGCGGAGAATCTATCCTGCTCGAGAGATCGCAGGAAAGCCGATCCCCGCATCCCAGGCATATCCCAGCGATGAGGCGTTCGGAACGTGGGCGTGGACGTTTGACGGAATCGATGCAGCCAGAGCGCAGGCGTTCGCGATCAAGCCGCACAAAAGTACGCTTCCGCCAGAAGATGCAACGTGATTCATGTTGCATTTACATTCCCTTGCAAGTAGATTCATTCAATGAAACTTGCAACAAAAAACGAGCTTAGGACAGCTCTCAAGATCGGCGCAACTGCGCTCGAGAGAAAGCTTAGGGATGGATCCATCCCCCCTCCTGTCTGTGGAATATTTCCATCCCCTGAATTCAAGAAGCCAGCCGCCCAGGATCGCCCGTATTGGGATCTCGACGCCTGTCTTCTTGCTTGGGGGAGGCCGAAGGAATGAGTTCGCGCGCTTGGATGCCGCTCTACGTCGGCGACTACTTGGCCGACACATCGCACCTCAGCGCAGAAGCGCACGGGGCGTACCTACTACTCCTTATGCGGTGCTGGACGAAAGGGTCTATCCCTGCTGACCGTATGCAATGCATGAGCATAGCACATGCAATGCATGAGCAAAGCAGAAGCATAGTTGATGCAATCATCGATGAGTTCTTCGTTCTTCAGGACGACGGGTACCACAACAAGCGGATCGACATTGAGCGTGAAAAAGCGTGCCAATCCTACGAAAGGCGAGCAGGAGCCGCTTTGACGCGTTGGAGCAAGAAATCCGACGGATGCAATGCAGATGCAATGCATATGCAACCACAACCACAACCACAACCACAACCACAACAAAAGCCAGAACCAAAAACAAAGAAGGAGCCAAAGGCATTTTCTCCCCCTTCTCTCGAGGAAGTTCTTGCCTACTGCGCTGAGAAGATGCCGGAGTGGCACCCTTCCAGGATAGCGAGTCTTTGGGCGTTCTATGATCGTTCCGATTGGCATACAGCCAAAGGAGAGAAGATTTCCGTTTGGAAAACCAAGTTTGCCAACAACTTCGGGTATGACGAGAAAAACGGAACGACCGGCCCAACAAAAGAATGGACTTATTCCCAACAATCACAACAAAGCGCTAACCATTTCAACGAACGGCTCGCATTGCTCAAAGAAGCGGAGGAAATGAATGGACGATGAGGTCAGAAAAGGTCTGCCAAGGTCTGAACAAGCGGAAATCACAATTCTTGGATCATGCCTCAAATTTCACGAGGTCGCGAAATCAGTCGCGCTTGAACCGTCGGATTTTTATTCCGAACGACACCGGACCATATTCGAGGCAATCCAGACTGTCACGCGATCCGGACGAGCTCCAGAGACGGGCATGGTCGTGGAGGAGCTGCGGCGTATTCGATGCCTTGAGCTCGCAGGTGGAGAGACGTCGCTCATGGATCTCGTGGACTCCGTAGTCTCCCGCGTTGGATGGGAGGGAGCCCAAGACATCGTCCGGGACAAGGCGATCCTCCGCCGCGTGATCGCCAGTTCTCGACGCCTCAACGACATGGCATTTGAGGACTCGGACAGCGTCCAGGAAATAATCGCCGAGTTTGGCCGTCTTCTGGGAGAGGTCGTGCAACGCGGAACCCAGCCGATCACCACGATTCAGGCGGCGGTCGCGGATGTTTGCCATCAGAGGCCTGCGGCAATGATCATCAAGACCGGCCTGTCATGGATCGATGGGCTAATCGGGATTCGGCGAGGACAACTAGGGATCATCGCGGGGCGCCCTGGCGAAGGCAAATCATCTCTCGCAACTCAGATTGCTATCGAGCTCGCATCCAAGGCTGAGGTTCTGTTTTGCTCCCTCGAGATGACGCCTCAAGAAATTGCCGAACGTATCATCGCGCAATCGACGGATCTCAATCTGTCGCGGATCACATGCGGCGTGATGGATGCCGCCGATAAGACCGCAGCTCAGGCAGCGGTCGCGGCAATGGATCTCAATTTCTGCCGTGCCCGGACCGTCGAGGAGCTGCGAGCCATCGCATCGGTTCGAATGGCGCACGGACGGCTCAAGATGATCGTGGTCGACTATCTGCAATTACTCAAGGCGACGGGGAAAACAAACAGCCGGAACGACGAGATATCGCAGATCTCGCAGGGATTGAAGGCGCTCGCGATGGACCTAGATATCCCCGTCATCGCGCTATCGCAGTTCTCCCGCGAGGCGACGCGAGAAACTCCGCAACTCCACCACCTGCGGGATTCAGGGTCAATCGAGCAGGATGCGAACTGGGTGATATTTGTTTTCCAGGAGAAAAACCAGAGATTTGTTCGCGTGGCGAAAAATCGCTCAGGGCCGCTCGCAGATGTCGAGGTGATTTTCGACGGGTCTAAAGTCAGTTTCCGAGAAGCAATGCATCAGGATTATTTCGCATGAGCACGATCGATACCGCATCCATTTGGCGCGTCGTCGTGCCGTCTGCATCAACGCGCCGACCTGGACCAGTCATCTCCGCTCGAATGACGCGAGTCCAGGCCGAGGAGACGGCAAAACAATTGGCCCGCGACGGAATAAACTGCGTGGTCGATAGAGCATGACAAGAAAATCGAAAGGCAGAAAATGAAAGAGGAAGTCGAATTTGTCGTCCGAGCACGCCTCGACATGACAGACGAACCAGGAGCGCGGGACAGTTTGGCTAACGCCCTGTCCCATCGCCTCATCCGCGCATCGCAGGACAGGGCATCGTGCGCGGGCTCATTTGAGGTCGTCGAGGTGCATCAGCTCAGTCGCGAACAGTCCAGAGCCGTGCGCATGGTCACTGCGACGGCCCAGAACGGCGGATCGGTGCCTGGGACGATGGAAGAGGTGGCTGAAGGGTTGCGTCCGATTCTAGGTGGGTCTAATGGCTTGCGCTTCGTGGCAGACTCTGCTAAACAAAACGCTTGACTTTCGGTATTCGCGAATACATATTTAGGAGGCGGCAATGTCGCCGAACAACGGGGAACCAATGAAAAACGACGAAATCACGCTAACCATCAATGATGAGCCTGTCGTATTTGTGCGCAAGGACTCGATTCCTGCCACGATCAATTCGGAATCCGGCCCGTACCAGATCGGAAAAGCGTACCACATCAGAACCGTTACAATGGCGTTGCATGGTATGCTTGTCGCCGTGACGCCATCAGAAATCGTGATCCGTGATGCCGCCTGGATTGCTGATTCTGGACGATTCTCAGAATACCTCGCGGGGAAAGAGCCTAACGAGATTGAGCCTTTTCCGTCCGGAGATGTCATCATCGGTCGCGGATCGATCATCGACGCATTTCAGCGGGATGGTTCCTTCCGGAAGGTAAAATAATGAGCGCCGCTACTGCGAGAGCGGGATTTGATGGGTCGGGGTCGCGTTCGTGTTCGGGGTCGCGGTCGGGGTCGGGGTCGTGGTCGCGGTCGTGGTCGAAATGAACACCGCGACTGCGAAAGGTCAAAAACCAAAGCCAGATGACGAAAAAATGATCCCTGAGACGATCAGGCTCATGCGCAAGACGCGAGTGGCGGCCCGGAAAATCGCTCAACGCGACGGGGTTGGGATTGGAAAATGGATGCGCTCTGCGATAGAGAGGGCGGTGGAATCAGCATGATGACGCCATCAGAAATTCACGATCTACGCATCCGCGCCGTCGACGAGTTGCACGACAACGGAATCAAGAATCCGAATCCGGATCAGATCATCTCAAAGATGAAATGCATTGGGAAGCGAGGGGCTCAGAGATTTGAGGCGCTTTTTGGGAGCTTGAAGAGATAAACGTCGCTTTTTCTGCGATACCAGATATATATTACCCTCTGAGCAGTCCAACAAAAAGGAAGTACATGGATCTCGAAAACAAGTCCGTATCGGAACTCGAAGCAATCGCCAAGGAAGCATCCAAGCGCGCCGCAATCGCAAAGAGCACTGAAAAGCTCGAAGCATTGCGCGCATCTGCCATCGACGCTGTGCAGTGCGTTGGTGCCGAGAAGCTCCCGGACATCATCGCGCTATGCAGGCGCGTCAAGGCCGCAAAGATTCGGCGCATTTGGCGATGGGATGCGAATCTGGGAAAGAATCGGGCTATCGGTGCTGATGAGCAGTTCATCGAGCCCGCGATTCTGCTGAAGGGACCGAAAGCGAAGACTCCGATTCTGTGAGAAACTGACAATCTCCTTCTGATGGGGAGGAGATTGCTTTCATGGAAATAAAAGGGAGATTTATGCCAGCAGGTAGACCAACGCTGTACAGGCCAGAATATTGCGAGAAGGTGATCGAGCTTGGAAAATACGGTAAGTCTGTTGTGCAAATGGCGTGCGCTTTTGGAGTGTCTCGACCAACGATGGAAGAGAATTGGACTCGGGAATACCCTGAATTTCTTGAAGCCTTTACGCTCGCAAAGCAATATTCGCAAGACTGGTGGGAGCAAAAGGGACAAGATTGCTTGATTATGCCGTTTGGATCAACATTCCAAGCATCAGTTTGGTCGCGCTCTATGGCCGCACGGTTCCCGCACGATTGGCGAGAGAACTCGAAGCTTGAACATGTCGGGAAGGACGGAGGGCCAATCGAGCACACGACCACGGTCAAGTACGTTGAGCCCCCGGCAGACAACTAGCGACGTCGAGCTTCCGCGCTGGGCAGCACGGCTCCGGGAAGCGTGGCGGTTCTTCGTAGTCTACGGAGGGCGCGGTTCTTCGAAGTCCTGGACCATTGCCCGCGATAGGCTCCTGGCGTGTTCCGAACAGCCGTTGCAGGGCCTTTGCGTACGTGAGACTCAGGAATCCTTGGCGGACTCGGTGCATCGCCTCCTTGCCAACCAAATCGAGGAAATGGGCTTGCCTGGATGGACCGTCCAGCGAGAGCGAATATTCCACGCCAACGGGTCAGAAATCACTTTCGCGGGTATTCGCACCGATCCGGCCAAGATCAAATCGGCGGAAGGCGTCGATTGGTGCTGGGTTGAGGAAGCGGAAACAGTCTCGAAAGCATCCTGGGATATTCTGATTCCTACAATTCGCGGTAGAGGCGCAAAAAAGAGCGACGGTACATATTCAGGAGCGCAAATATTTATTTCATTCAATCCTCGCGAAAAGACGGATCCGACATACAAGCGATTTATTGATGATTCGCCGCCCGACGCGCTGGTATTGAAGGTGAATTGGCGCGATAACCCATGGTTCCCCGAGGTATTGCGGGCCGAAAAGGATCATCTTGCCAAAATTGACCCGGACGCATATCAGCACGTGTGGGAGGGGTTCCCGCTCATGCGCTCGGATTCCCAGGTGCTTCGCGGCAAATGGGTTGTCGAGCGATTCGAAACTCGCCCCGATTGGGACGGCCCATACTTCGGCATGGACTTCGGCTTTTCCCAGGACCCGACGCACGCTGTCGAGGTCTGGCGACACGCGAATGACCTGTACATCCGGCGAGAGGCGCGGGGATCCGTGGCAAGCTCCAAGGAGGTCCAGGACGGGAACGCAGAGGTGACCGACATCGACAGGTATCCCGAACTGCTCATGCGCTTCTCTGACATCGAGAAGAACGCCCTGCGGTGCGATGGAGCCCGTCCCGAGTCGATTTCGTACCTGCGCAAGCATGGATTTCCCAAGGCCACAGCGGCCCGGAAATGGCCGGGTAGCATCGAGGATGGCGTCGCGTGGCTCCGATCGCATGACCGGATCGTGATCCACCCTGACTGCCCGCACATCGCGGAGGAGGCGCGACTTTGGTCACACAAGGTCGACAGGCTGACCCAGGACATCCGCCCTGAGATCGTCGACAAACACAACCACGGATGGGATGCCGTCCGGTACGCCGTTGAGCCGATGATTTCTGGGAAAGGGCTTCAGCGAGACGCCCCCGCGCCAGTCGATCAAGGCGGAGGGTGGTAATCGTTTGTGTTTTTTGTGGTTTTTGAGTTATTTTAGTAATAGATGGATTTCCAAACCGCAAAAAAGGCCATCGAAACCGATCTCGCCGCGCTGGATCACATCCGGCGAGCCTACCTAGACGACGTGAGGTTTGCGATTCTTGGCGAGCAATGGGACGAAGCCGAACTCGCTCGCCGTCGCCGCCGCAAGCGCCCCGCGCTGGTCTACAACCGTCTTCCAGCGTACATCCGCCACGTCGTCAACACGGCACGACAGGACGAGCGTGCGGCGCGAGCCTACCCCATTGGCGATGGAGCAATCAGGGCGAGCGCGGAACTGATCGACCAGCGCATTCGGGCGATCCAGATTGCGTCCGATGCCTCCTCTGCCCGCGACACCGCGCTCGAGTGCGCCGTCGCTGGAGGGTTCGGATGGTATCGCATCGTGGTGGATGACATCAAGGGCGAGAAGATGCCGCGAATCGAAGGCGTACGCGACCCTCTTGCCGTGGTGTGGGACTCCGCAGCGATCCGCGCCGACCGGAGCGACATCCGGCATCTGGCGTACATGTCATCCGTCTCCCGCGAGGAGTTCAAGGCCGAGCATGGGCGAGATCCTGTCGAGTACGACGGGGCATCGACAACCTGGGCGCCGTCTGAATCCAGCGTTACTATCTGCGAGTTCTGGTACTTAGACGAGTCCGGGAACGTTTTTCAGATGCTCATGGATGGCGCTGGAGTCATCGGGGAGCCGGAGCAGTTCCAAGCCTCATTGATCCCATTCGTTTTCGTCCCAGGTGAAGAGTATTTCGTCGATGGGAAGACCTATTTCAAGGGCGTCATCCGCGACGCGAAGGAGCCGCAGCGATTTCTGAACTTCTGGAAGTCGGAAGTAGCGGAGCAGATCCAAAGCAAGAAGACTCCTCCAGCTATCGTTGACGGAAAGTCCATCACGGACGCCGATGGTAAGGTGTATCCCGAGTGGGCAGACGCGGAAGGCAATTACGCATACCGCCGCGTCAATGATCCGTCATTCCCTCCAATATTCCCGGCCCCCGCGCAGGTTCCCACCGGTGCGGCCAATGAGGCCGCGCAGTCGGTGGACGACATTAAGGCCGCGGTCGGTATCTACGACGCATCCATGGGAGCTCGAAGCAACGAGCAGAGCGGGCGGGCGATCATGGCCCGCAAGGCTCAAGGCGATATTGCCACTCTGCATTTCGGATCTGCTCTGGATCGTGCTGTCCGGATCGAGTCTTTGATCCTCGTCGAGTTGGTCCTTGCTCTCGATTCGTCGAAGCGGTGGGTACAGCTGGCGGGCGAAGACGGCGAGATCACTCCGCAGGAAGTTGGCGGACTGATGCGCTTGCGCGATGGATCAACCGCAAAAGCGGATTTCATCGCAGGGAATTACGGCGTCATCGTCACTTCCGGACCGTCGTTCTCGACTCGCCGCGAAGAGACGGCGAGTCTCTTGCAGGCCATCGGACAATCGTTCCCGCAGTTCGGTGCCTACGGTGCCGACATCCTGGCGCAAGCGATCAATATGCCGGGAGGCAACGAGCTTGCCGACCGCATCCGCAGAGGCATGGAGAAGCAAGGAATCATCGAGCCGAAGGATCCTACGCCAGAAGACCAGAAGGACGCGCAGGTCCAGCAGCTTGTCGCTGCGGTGGGCGAGATGTCCAAGGAAATCGAGCGATTGAACGATGAACGCGCCCGGCTTGCGCAGGCCGTCGAAGCGTCCCGCGTGGCGTCGCAGGAAAAACTCCAGGCCGCTCTTCTCGAAGCAGAGACGCGGAAGCAACTCGCATTGATCGAGCGTGAAACGAGGTTCTACCTCGCTGAATTCGACCGTCAGACGGAAATTGAACTCGCGAACATCAAGGGCGCACAGGCGCAGGAATCGGACACTCGCAAGAGCGCGCACGATGCCGGAATGGCCGTCCTGAATGATTCGCTGAACGAACCCGAACCATTCCCCCCGGCGATGGTTTTGGAGCTTGGGCCGGGTGAATCCAATGATCCGAGAGGGGTCTACCGTGAGTGAAGAGTCTATCGAGAACCAGCCATCGGCGCAGCCGTCCAACGTGGAAGCGCCTGAAACGAATGATCAGATCAAGAATGGCACCAGCGAGGAACAGGGGCAGAAGCAGGAAGAAAGGCGCGGCTACCAAAAGCTCGTGCCTCTCCATGAACACGTCAATGTCCGCCGCGAGCGCAACGCGTTCCGCGACGAGAATGCCGCCCTGAAGGCCGAACTGGAAGCGTTCAGAGCCGGGAAGAATGGCGCGACGCCATCGCCCCAGCAGGACGCAGGGCCGAAGAAGCCGCGCGTCGAGGATTATGCCGACAAGACTCGCGACGAGTACGAGGCGGACCTTGATAAGTGGGCCGAGGAGCGCGACCGCATCGCAGAGCGCCGCGCGGTGGAGAAGACGAGCGCCGAAACGCGGCAGACGCGATTCCAGGAGCACGCTCAAGCTGTCACGCAGAGCTTCGTCGAAGCTCAGCAGACAGCGAAGGCGTACGTTCCGGATATCGATGAACGCGTGTTGGCTCTCAACGATCCCGATATCGTCCAGTCGGTTCATCCGTCGATCTGGCTCGATATCATGTCCAGTCCAGCGGCAATCGATCTCGTCGTTGAGCTCACCGACGACATGCGCGCGCTTGAGAGGTTGCAGGGCAACCCAATCGCTGCTGCGCGTGAACTCGGAAGGCTGGAAGCTCAGATCCTCGCACGGAAGGAGCCGACGCCCACCGGACAGAATCCGGCGAGCGCATCACCAAGGCAGGCCGCTCCTGCTGCCACGCGCACGGTGCGCGGAGCAGCACCGGCTACAAGAACACTGGCCGAAGTCGCGGCACACGGCACCGTCGAAGAGTACGAAGCCGCCCGACGTTCTGGCCTCAAGTAGGAGAAAACATCATGGCATTGCTCACCAGTTCGATCATCGCCAAGGAATTCATGAAGGAATTCAAGGGGTACTCCAAGTACGCCAAGGTGGTGGACAAGCAGTACACCGACAAGTTCGGCGAACAGTCTGGCGACGTATCCAAGGGAGGAACGACCATCGAGGTCAAGACTCCCCAGGAAGTCGCAGTTCGCACGGGCCGCACCGCGTCGTTCGTGACTCCCGACGAAGGAAAGCGCTCATTCTCCGTCGATACCATGTACGGCGTGGATCTGAAGTTCACCGACGTGGAGCTTCAGCTCTCCATCGACGACTTCAGCGGGCGATTCATCAAGCCCGCAGCCGCCAAGCTCGCCGCGAAGGTCGATCAGAAGATCGCCGACGAAGCGTACAAGGCGTTCCCGAAGGCTGTCGGCACTGCTGGCACCACTCCCTCTTCGCTCAAGACGTTCAACCTCGCCCGCGGCAAGCTGGTAAACGCGCTGGTCCCTGAGAGCGATTCGCTCTATGCGTTCGTCAACACCGACGCGTCTGCTGAAATGGTTGAAGCGCTGAAGGGGCTTCTGTCTCCGAACAAGCAGATCGCTGACCAGTACCTGAACGGGTACATGGGTCGCGCCGCTGGTCTTGAGTGGATCGAATCGACGCACGTTCCCGTTCATACGGTCGGGCCTCTCGGCGGAACCCCGCTGGTCAAGGGCGCAAGCCAAGGAATCACCACCGGAACCGCCGAGACGACTTCCCTGCTCACCGACGGATGGACCTCCGCCGCCGCTGCTCGCCTGAAGGCTGGCGACGTCATCACCATCACAGGCGTGTACGACGTGGACCAGCTCACCAAGCAGACCAGGAGCTACCTTAAGCAGTTCACCGTGACCGCTGATGTCAGTTCCGACGCTTCGGGCAACGCCACTGTGATCGTGTCGCCCGCGATCATCACGGCAGGCGCTTACCAGAACGTGTCCGCAGTTCCCGCCGATGATGCTCCAATCGTGGTCTTTGGTGCCGCCAACACCGTCACCGCTCAGAACCTCGTCTTCACCCCCAAGGCGATCACGCTGGCAACCGTGCCGCTGATTCTGCCCAAGGGAACCGACATGGCCGAGCGCGTCGTTTCGGACGGCATTTCCATGCGTCTCGTTCGCGACTGGAGCCAGTCCGAGGCCGAGCTCACCACGCGCATCGACGTGTTCTTCGGAACCAAGGTGATGCGCCCTGAATGGGGAGTTCGCGTCTTCGGCTGACCCTACATAGCCCTACCTCAGAAATGGGGTGGGGCTTTTCTTTTTCTATGGAGACAGAACATGTCGCGTTACAGTTTCGCAGGGCCGAATATCGAGGATGCCGTACTGCACCACGACGACGATAGCTATGACGCCGCCATCGCATCCGGCCACAAGGACACCTATGCGCCCGAGGCGTGGGAAGACGAGGCGACCGAAGGCGATGAGACGCCCAAGCGTGGGCGCGGGCGGCCTCCCAAGGCCAAGGAGTAATCCGCCATGCCAGCGACCGCTTACGATATTGTCGTCGGAGCTTTGCAACGCTGCAAGGTCTACGCAATTGGTGAGCCTCCCACCGCTGCAGTTGGGCAGATAGGGCTTCGAACGCTCAACATGATGCGGGCGCAGATGTCCGCCGAGGGCGTCGCATGCTTCGGCCTTCAGGAACTCACCACATCGGCGCATGGCGCAAGCTCGTACACGGTCGGAACTGGCGGCGACATTGCCGGGCGCATCCTTGGTGTTCGCTCCGTTTCCATCCTCGACGGCGATACCGTGACGGCGCCGGATGAAGTGACGCTCGATGAATTCAGGCTCTTGGCGGCGGCTGAAAGCGGGTCTCCGATCTATTGGGCGCAGAAGCAGGGGGAACCTTACTCCGTATACCTGTGGCCCGCTCCTGCATCAGGAACCGTCCGCATTCTTGCGCGCACCACGTTCGCCAACATCGCGCACCTTTCCGATTTGATCCCTGAGCCGGACGAATACCTTGAGATGTTCGAGTGCATGCTGGCCGTTCGTATGGCAGACAAGTTCGGGTCTGACCCAGGATCGTCCACTGTGGCGACCGCTGAACGCGCCTATGCCGCGTTGCGCGCTCGCGCCAATTCCGGTCCACCTCCGTTGCTCCACATTGATGAAATGCTCACGGGGACGGCCTACATCGATCACGATACCGAGGAGCGATAGATGGATGGAGAACCAACAATCTCGCTGCTGACGGGAGACCTCCAAGAAGTCGTGAACAAGTATTGTGGGTTCTTGACTATAGCGGAAGTGATTGGTGCGCTTGAGATTGTGAAGATCGGCGTTTACCACAACGCAGATCCAAACAAGGAGGAGTAATGGAATTTCCCCTGACCGCTCCGGCGTATGGATCGAACATTCCCGGCATCGGCGGGGATGATGAAATCAACATGTACATCGAGACGGCGACAGAATCCGCCCTTGTTACGCGTATTCTGATCCCGACGCCAGCGCTCCGCGTCGAGTGCGTCGAAACGTCATCCGGAGCGTGCCGTGGGATGTACCGGGCCGCTTCCGGACGTGTGTTCCAGGTCGCAGGGGCTACCCTCTACGAGCTGCTTGAGAACGGCACTAGGACAGCGCGTGGCAATATCGGCACCGCGTCCGGGCCGATCGGGATGTCGGACAATGGGAACCACTTGATTCTTCTGGACGGCGGCGCGGGGTACACATTCGACTTCGTGGCGAACACGTTGACGGAGATCACGGATGCGGAGTTCCCGAACGGTGCCAACCAAGTTGCATTCATCGATGGATACTTCCTGACCTATGAACCGGGCTCGCTCTTCATCCGCTGGTCCGAACTGCTTGACGGTACCGCATGGCCTCTCCTGAATCGGACATCGGCCTACGCTTCCCCGGACGAGGTGGCGTCGGTCATCGCGAACGGTCGAGAGCTTTGGGCCTTCGGACCGCTTTCGGGGCAGGTATTCTACTCCACCGGTGAAGCAGACCAGCAGTTCGCTCCGGTCCAGTCAGTCGCGCTCGACGTTGGCACCGATGCGCCCCATTCCATCGCGGTGGCTCGAGATTCTGTGATCTTCGTCGGCGCTGGCAAGGATGGGCATGGGCGCGTGTTCCGCTCGAATGGCTACACCGTTGCGCCGATCTCCACCAGGGGGATCGAAGGAATCCTTTCCGACGCAGGCGATCTGTCTGGATCTGTTGCGCACGTCCACAGCTTCAACGGGCATACCTTCTACGTCCTTACCGTCGCGGCGGCTGAAAAGACCGTGGTCTACGATGTGGACTTGGGCGAGTGGCACGAACGCGCCTGGATGAACCCGGACACGGGCGAGCTGAAGCGATGGCGCGGCACATACGGATGTTTCGCGTTCGGGAAGATGCTGATGGGCGACTCCAACGGAAACGCCGTCTACCGCCTCTCCAGCGACCATTGGAAGGACCAGAAGCCGGACGCTTCAGGCGAATGGAACATCAAGCGCCGTCGGACGATGCCACACCTCGTTTCAGGCGGCAAGATGGTACAGCACGCCGACTTCGAGCTGTGGGGCCGCATGGGCGAGGGCCTTGTTCAGGGCCATGGCGAAGATCCCGTTTTCATCTTGTCGTGGTCCAACGACGGTGGCCGCGAGTTCTACGGAGTCCAGCACGTCAAGATAGGGCGACTCGGAAACTACGACATCCGGGCGCGGTTCGTCATGCTCGGGCAGGCTCGGGACCGCGTCTACCGGATCGAAATGACCGACCCCGTCCCGTTCGCATGGGCAGGGGCTCGCGGAAAGGTCCGGGTGCTCGATGCTTGACCACGCACCGACCACGACCGCGATCACGGACAAACTTCCGTCTCCCACATGGCAACGGTGGTTTCGCGCCGTCTCGGACTGGATCCGACGGTCCGAGACCATCAAACCATGGGATCCCGTCGTCATTGGCGGATTAGGTACGGCAACGACAGAAGCACGATACGTTCGCGTCGGTTCTGTCGTATATTTCTCTTTGTCGATCACCCCCTCAGGCGCTTGGAGCGCAACACAGGGCGTTACCTCGGTGGGCCTCCCGGTACAGGCCACAGTAGACGGGGGAATCGTGGTCGCACAAAGCGGGATAGTGCAAGGGATTGCAACAGCAAGCGGAACATCGCTTTCGCTTCCCACCTTATCCACATCTTCCCCGCTCCTGATTTCAGGGGCCTACATCGCTGGAGGCGAATAATGGATCCGGTCACCCTTGGACTTGGCGGGCTTTCTGTAATTTCTGGATTAGCCGGAATGAGTTCTGCCAACCGCGCTGCTCGCGAAAATGCAAGGGCTACACAGGCGGCAATCAATGAGCAGAGAAGGCAGTACGATACCACTCGCGCTGATCTTGCTTCATATCGCGGACTTGGAGACTATTCTGCGAATGCATTACAAGCAGGCCTTGAATCTGGTGCATATAATGCCCCTGAATTCGATTTTCAGGCAAAGGACTATTCATACAATGCAGGAGAAGACTCAAGTCTTCAGCAAGCTCTAAATCAAGCAAATAAATCGCTTGAAGCTAGCGCCGCCGCTCGTGGCGTTCTTGGCGGTGGCGGTGTTCTCCGGGCCATTAGCAAGGAGAATATGGGGCAGACCGCGCAGTTTGAAGATAAGGCGTATAACCGTTATCAAACTGATGAAAATACACGTTACGGACGCGCTACTGATGCCTACAACCGTACATACGGAGCTTCGCAGGATGCCGCAAATCGCTTGATGTCCGCTTCGAATCTTGGCATGAGTGCGGCCACGACGACGGGATCGCTCGGAGCAAATACAGCAAACCAGATCGGTTCCCTTGGAATCCAGGGGGCAAACACGTCTTCCGCCTACAAGTCTTCCGGACAGGAACAGCTTTTCAAGGGTCTGGGGCAAGGGCTAGGCTACTTGCAGGGAGGATGGCAATAATGGCCTACATTCCACTGTCAGACGTTGTCGGAGGTCTCAGTAGCGGGTTCTCCGGTGCATCTCGCGACATCATGGCGATCCAGCAGGCTCGACAGCTTGCTGAACAGCGCAGGCAGGCAATGGAACTTGCCAAGCAGGAAGAGGCGAGAGCGCAAGCCGAAGAGCAAAGGCGACAGGCGGCAGAGACGGCAAAAACTGCCCTTCGTCCGCTTGACCTCGCTGCATCGCAGTACGCACTCCGTGGGCAGATCCTCGGCACCGCGAAGACCCCCGAGGACTACGCGACGGTGTTGGGAGAGGTGAACCGCCTTGGCCTTCCGACTGCTGACCTGCCCGTGGCCAGCTCCGGCGAGTCGACCGCGTGGAAGACGTTCACGCAACCCAAGGACGCGCCGGCCGTCGTCCCATGGCTCCCTGAAAAGTGGCGCCCCGCTCCGATCCTCCCCGCGCCTGAAGCACAGCTTCCGATCGGAGATCAGCGCATCGGCGCAACCGACATGGCGCAGGTTCAGGCGGCGGCAGAACGTGGGTTGCCTATCGACAAGCAGCAGAAGTTCCGAGACCAGGACATCGGGCGACAGATCCAACTCGCGAACCTTTCCCGCGTCCAGGACAAAGATGCGCTTTCCCGCGAATGGATGGCCTTCCAGCGTGAGGCAAAGATCCAGGGGATGACCGAAGCGGAAACCCAGCGCGAATTCCAGCGCAGGATGGCAACGCTTGGTTTTGGAATCGACCTGCAAAAGCTCGATCTCCAGAAGGAGCAGGCGATACGCGAAGCTGCAAAGCCGAAGATCAATGAGGGGCAGGCAAAAGCCGTCCTATTCGGGCAGGAGGTTTCCGCCTCTCTCGGAGATTTCAAAAACCTGCTCGGGAAGGGTTTCGACCCTACCAGCGCAAAGGGAAGTGCGTCTATCACGATGGCAGGGGCCGAAGGTCTCGCCGCTCCTCTCCGTGGGCTTGCCTCGCAGGATGCGCAGATCTGGAACAATGCTGCCGACCAACTGACCCAGGCGGCACTCCGCTTCGAGTCCGGCGCGGCCATCGGGGAACAGGAATTTGGGAAGAAGATCCGGGCCAACGTACCGCGCATGGGGGACTCCAAGGAAGTCGTTTCCAGGAAGCTCCAGGCAATCGACCGTGCTGCCCGAGCGTTCGAGGAATACAGCGGAAAGACATTTGGAGGAGGACAACCCGCCGCGCCCCCATCCGCTCCCGCAAGATCCGCACGGAATCAACAGGAGTTCAACACGATTTGGGCCACGCTCAAGCCGGGGGAAACCTTGCAAGATCCAAACGGCAAGACGTGGAAGAAAGGCGGCGCACGATGACCAGTCGGACTATGCCGGGAAGGTCATCTCCTCGCGCTCAACCAGTCGCGTTCGTGCCTCCCGCTGATGCGGTGGAATTTGTTCCTCCTTCGGACGGCGTTGCGGTCGATTCGCTTCCGTCTACTCCACAGCCGCAAGATCTCGCACCAAAGCCAGAGCCAGCTTGGTACGAATCGCTTTTTCCTCTCTCATCCGAAAACGCCGACGCTCCGGCCTACGCGCCCCGCGCTCTTGATGCCGCATGGCGCGATATCTCCTCCCTCCCTGGCCGCGCCTATGCGTCCATGACCAGGCCAGAGGGAGAAAGCTACAGCGAGGCAATGGCGCGAACCGAGGCCCCACAGGACGCTTCGGGCGCATGGAGCGTGACGGACAATATCCTGCGCGATCCTCTTTTGGCCCCCAGTGTCGCGGCTCCCGCGCTCCGTCTTCCCGCCTGGCTTGCTTCGGCGGCTCCCGCATGGTTGCGAGGAGCTACCGCTGGTGTCGAGCTTGGCGCGAATGCTGGATCCAGGTCCATGCAGGCAGTCCGGGCAGCAGCCAAAGCGACTCCAGGAGGCGCGGCCATCGCTGGACTTTCGCAGTCTGACCGGTTGGCCCGTGGCGAGGCCCCGAACATCAGGCGGGCGCTCGGTACATTCGCGGCGGCTCCGGTCATGGCTGGGGCTGGACCAATGCTCGAAGGGCTTGGCGCTGGATTGAAGCGTGGAGGCGTCCAGGCGCTTCGCCAAATGGTCAAGCCTACCACGACGGAGCTTGAAGGTTTCTACAGGGCGATGGACGCTGGATTGCTTCCAGAAGCCGCAGGAATGTTTACCATGACCCCAGGCGGGGCGGGGGAGCGATACATCGGGCGCATGAAGACGCGCACCGAGGCCGCGTATGCTCCAGCCATCGCAGAGGCAGAGCGGACGGGCGCAACAGTCAACATGGACCAGGTCATGCGTGATGCTTCCCGCTCGTTGCGTGGCGAGGTGGACGAAGGCAAGCTGGCTCTTGGCGAAGATGACATTTCCAATGTGAACGACTGGCTTGGCGCGAAACTCCTCTACCGCGATGCACCAGGGCGCGAAGCTCTGAGGCAGGCGAATATCCCGTACCAGGGGCGATACGTACCGCAGATCGGGAAGAAGGATGTTGTCCAGCAATTCACAGAGCGCGGCGCACCCATCATGTACAAGGGTTCGCAGGCGTTGGGGCCGTTTGGCGAACCTCTTTACGAGCGCGTGACCGTCCCGCGAATCGTTGGTCAAAAGGATATCATTTCGGGATTCGAAAAACTTCCCGACTACTACGAGCCGATCCCCGATGTCACGCGCCCCGTGATCCCGGCGCACCGCCTGAAATCCGCAATGCAGGATGCCGCCTATCCGGGCCGCGATCCGAAGGCGGTTGCGCCTCAAGCCGGAACGCGTGCAGGGGCGAAAGGTGCCGACCGCGCCATCCGTGCGCAGATCGCGGAAGTGTCCCCGGCCTACGCCGCAGCGGACGCGCAGGTAGCACCATGGTATGCTGGTGCGGACGCCTTCCAACGCGCCGCAGACGTTCGGGGCGGGAACTACGCGCTCGACATCATGGCTCCTCTTGTCGGAGGTGCGGCAGGCTCGCAAAACGGTGTTGCCTCGGGGCTTGGTGGAGCGCTCGGAACGGCGGCACTTGTCCGCTATCTCCGATCTCCCGCTCTCGCTCGGCACTTGTGGGAGGCTGGCCGCGCAGCCCAGGCGACAGGTCGAGGCGTCCAGGCCGCGCCAACGCTCGGATCGATGCTATTCCAATCTCAAACCGACAACGCGAGGTAATCCATGTCTGGCCTCGCTGAATCTCTGTTCCCTCGCTCCTCGAAGCTTGCCGGGATGAACCCGTTTCACCCGCGCGCATTGCTTGGCGCTGGGCTGGACGTTGCGAGCTTTCCAGGTCGCGCCTATGCCTCCTTGGGGCGCATGGGCGATGAATCGTACCTTGACGCACTCGGACGCACTGGGCCGCGCTACGTTGCGGGACAGGGTGAGGGTGACGAGATGGCCGACGCGATCCTTCGCGACCCGTTGACACCTGTGGGGTTTGGGCTCGGATCACTCCTTCGCGGCGCTCGCCCTCTGGTCGGCATGGCGGCGGATCTCGGGACCAACGCGGCGGGGATGGCAGCGGACCAGTACGCGACCACGGGAGGCGTGAACGGAGCGGACATTGGCACGGGCGCAGGCATGGGCGTACTGCTCGGACTAGGTGGGATGGCGAAGGGCGGAAAGCGGTCTATGATCTCCCCAGAAGAGCGCGCCGCGAACTTCCGCAACTGGTTTGGTGACTCGAAAGTTGTAGACAAGGCGGGGAAGCCGCTGACGGTGTACCATGGTGGAGCAGATCCTGTAGACGCTTTCACAAAACGCCCCGAACGAGGAGGAGGATTTGGGGCTGGGTATTTTTCATCTGATCCAGATGTTGCTACAGCTTACGCGACAACTGGGCAGCCTCCCGGATCTGAGCTCGCGAGGAAGTTTAGGGATGGCGCTGTTACCAATACCCATCTGTCAATACGCAACCCAATCAACGAAAATACAACATTTGAGCAATTCTTTAATGGGGATAAAGACAGGGCACTATCCCTAGTGGAGGATATTACAGACAGAAACGAATTTGAAGACATGCGAGATATTGCAGTAAATGGGAGCGATAAAGATTTTTGGAGTGGGATAGAGTCGCTTGAACTGAGCGGGCTTAATGTTAATCATGAGCTATATACTCCGCTATTGGAATCTTCGCCATTGTTGCGGTCTCTTGGAAATTATTCTGGCGGCGAGTATTATCAAGGGCTAATTAAGCCAACAGCGTTTGATGGAATTATCCATAATGACTTTGAAAATGGTGGGAAAACATTTATTCCATTCAAACCCACCCAAATCAAATCCGCGACCGGCAACCGTGGCACGTTCGACCCGAACGATCCGAACATCACACACTTTGCAGGGACCAATCAAGGCCCATCTAGAAACCGCGCCACGACCCGCCTAGAGCGACAGGCCGCACAGGTCGCATATGACAAATACGGGCGACCTCGCGAAGAATCCGCAGCGCGTCCAGTTTCGACCTTTCGAGGGCTCGGAAGTCTGCTATCTTCTCCATCAGACACCTATTACACGCGGGGCTCCCGTTGATTCTCTTCTACCTCGGCCAAGTCCCTGCACAGTGGTTCACAGAAGCCGGAGACACCGCCCTAGCCGGTGGTGTGCTCAAGTTCTTCGAGGTCGGCACGTCGAATCCCAAAGCGGTCTATTCCGACTACCAGCGCGTCACGGCGGCGGGAACCACCGTCACGCTCGATGCTTCGGGCCGGGCGAATGTCTTCCTCGATGGCCTCTACAGCGTCCAGCTTTTCGACGCCAACGCGGTCCAGATCGGACCAACGGTTGACGGCATCGGAAACGCCGCGATGATCGGGGACGGGACCACGCTGGTTCTCGAAACATACGACGACATGCGCGGCTTTGATGGCGACGACTTCCGGGCCGCTGTCCTGCAAGGCCGTGCAGCCAATGGCGACGGCGGTGCAGGCCTTTTCGTGTGGGATGCACTGGAGACCACGGCAGACGACGACGGAACGATCCTTGCCCCCTCTACGCTCCCGCTATCGGGCCGGTGGGTGCGCGTCCGTGGTGAGACCGTGGACCCTCGCTGGTACGGCTGCAAAATGGACGGCACGACGGCGGATGATACGCAACTTGCTATCGCGTTTGCGGCTTCAGCAACGTTGAAGGCCAGGCTCCATTTCGAGGGCGGATACAGCCGCGTCACATCGAACACGACGATCCCGACGGACGCGCGCGTGTCCTGCGGAGAGGCAGCAGGCATTACGGCGACCGGAAGCACGGTGACGTTGACTATCCCGGCTGGCGTCATCTTCGCCGGATCGGCGGCGTGCTTCGGGGGCACGCTCCAGCCGCTGTTCGCCGGGATTGATACGCCAGTGATTCCGTTTTCCTGGATGGGTGGCGCGAGTTTCGATTCAATGCTCGACAAGTGGGCGGCGGCGTCCGGTATAGCTGGGCAGACATATCTTCTGGATAAACATAGCTCAGGAATCATTCCCACTTTTTTAGCGGGTAGGCACTTAGATGTAGTTCCAGGATGCGTAATGATTGTAAACGCATTGGCACAATCTATAGATATTGATGTTGTTGTCCCTGATAATATATACTGGCTAAATTGGGGACCATTCCAAAATATCGGAACTGTAAACATTGGATATCGCTATTGCCCTGTTGAATGGTTCGGAGCAGTTGGAGATGGAATTACTGATGATGGTATCCCACTTGTAGCGGCATTTAAAAGTGGATGGGCAAAGCTGGGATTCGGAAAGTACCTATTAGGATCAGATATAAATATTACCGCTCTTAGATTAGACGGAATGCTATCAAATGCGTGTGGCGATGGCATATTCTCTGGTTTATCCACAATGCCAGCATCTTCTTTGATAATGGCAAGCGATAAAACTATTACATCTTCTCTTGGAATAGATCTCGATTCTGTTGGCGTTTATTGTTCTGGTGGTTATATCGCTGTTGCGATGACACAAAACTTTTCGGCAAAGAATTGCGTTTTAGGATGCTTTGATGGAGCGACAATAACCGCTGGGCGAATAGATACACAAGATTGTTATGCTAATTCAAGTTTGATTTTTCAGACAAGTACTGGAGAGACTACTTTCTATTCTAATCTTAGGACAAACTCATATCCAGATCGCAGGATGTTCCGGCGCGGGACTGCGTTGCGTGAAGTGTACCATCTTAATGAGGTCGGGACATCATCTTTATATGATATCGTTCTTACCGCAGATAATTACGACGGACTAGAGGATGGAAAGACGAGTCTTACCCTTGATTCTGTTATAGCGGAATCAATTAGTTTTAAAAAGATCACAACTGGTTCACAAAAGAATGTTGATCTTACTGGATTAGACGCTACATATACCGTCCTTGACTCTGATCCAGCAACAATTATTTTCTCTCCTGGTGCGGCTGATAAAGTTGTGACTCTTCCTGCTACCGCTGGAGTTACGTGTAAGATTAGATTCTTTGTCTGTAATTATACAACAAATGACGCACAGATATCATTTTCTGGAGATCTGATTGACGCCAACTTTACCGCAACTCCATCTCTTACATTTTCAAGTATTGTTAGAACAGCCATCTTTATCGATGCGCTTGGAAAGTGGGCTATGTAATGGCTGGTTCTCTTGCTCCTCAATGGCTTTTTCAGATATTTGATGATGTAGGGAATATTGCATCTGGAGCAAAGCTATTTTCATGGATCGCAGGTACTACGGAGCCTGCTCCTGTCTATGCCGACTACGCGTGTACTACGCCACTTCTCCAAGGTTATGCGGCCAATTCAGCGGGGCGCATGAACTTTTGGCTGAAGGATGGAGTTTCTTACCGCCTGCGCGTCGAGACCGTAGACGGTGACGTCCTTTGTGACCGATGGCCTATTACTGGATCAGGTAAACTTTCGTCATCTGATCTAAGGTCTTTTATTGCTGATAGCGCAGAAATCGTTTGGACTCTTGACGAAGAGGAAGACGAATTATCTGGACATCTTGTATGGCCGCTCACACCCCCACAAGGCGATTACATCGATGCGGCGGCATCCGAGTTCAAAAGCGTCGCTGGTGGGCAGGGATATGGGACGGATGCTATTGTCGCGCGCCGCAATGGCACCGAAGATTCTCGAATTGGGATTGATTTCGGATATGCTGGGGCAGAGGCATTTTCTCGCGTCGGAATGCTGGACGGGACGCGAATTGAATTTAAGGAGGACGCTGGCGGAACAGATATTGACGCGTATGGGCACAATACGTTCAAATTCGACTCGCTAGTCGTTGAAGATCAGGCGGGATCAGGATCACGCATGGTTGTGGCAGGCCCTACGGGGGCGCAGTCGGCTACGGTCCCTGCCCCAACGGTATTCGCTCAAACGCTTCTCGACGACGAAGACGCCGCCACGGCGAGGGCGACGCTTGGGGCACAAGCTTCGGCTTACGGAGGCATCGAGTTCGCGGGCAACAGATTCACCGATCCAGTTACGCAAGCGATTGACAATAGCGCATCATGGACAAAAATTACATCGCCGTTCACTGGAAATACGATATCGTCCAAATGTACTCCGGCCTATGTGTCCGCAAACGTTACATCTGGAGTAAGTGCAGTCTACCGCGTTACCTGCACATTGTCGATGTCGGCGTCTACAGCTAACTCCGTGAAAATAGCGATATGCAAAAACAACGCATATCCGGACAGCGCATGTATGCGAGTCAACATCCCTACCGAGGCGACGACCGTGACGATAAGTCGGCTTGTATCGCTGTCAGTCGGAGAATATGTAGACGTGCGCGTTTCTGAAGCAACATCTGCGTTCACCGCGACATTCTATTCCGCTCTGCTTGACATCGTAGCAGTATAACCCTAACCACCAACCAGGAGACCGCCATGCCCATCACATTCGACGAGATCAAATCAAGTGCGATCACCGCCTTTTCCGCTTTCATTGGCGTGGTTGCGGCAATGTGGATGCTATTCGTTTCGGTTGGCGATAGAACATGGGTGACGAAGGCAGAATTTATTCCTGTCAAGGAAGACATCGCCGCAATAAAAGCTGTCATCGGAAGTGGGCATGGCGATATCATGGCAAGAAGATGCCGCGCAAACGCATCGCAGAACGTAAATTCAGACAAAGAGGGGGAGTGACATGCGGGTTCATAATTTCCACACGAAGAGATCTCTGGCAAGTCTTGGCGACGGGATGAATCCAAGAGGAAATACCGTTGGCGTCCAGATGCTTTTGGAAGGGTCTGGGGCGGTCGCCGCTACTGTTCAGCCAAAAGGGAGAATTCGTCCTCTAAATCCTTCAACTGTTATGCCTCTTGAAAATATCGGGACTGCAATTTCTTTTTCTGGAACTGCTCCGGTTTCGCAGTCGATTACATTTGATAATCTAGTAGCATCAGAGATCTATATGGATTTGACTTCTATCGGATCGTCTATCATGTCATTTTCCGCATTTGGATCGGAGGCGGAATAATGAATAGCCTTGGAACATGGCGCTACGGACTATCCGGAGCAACTGACTCAGCGGCGCAATACGAAACCCTCTCCGGCCTCCTCTCCACCACCCCTACGGCAGGCATGCGCGCTACGGCATTGGATGCGCCGGGGAGCATGCTGTACGAGGTCGGCGGGAAGTGGGGCGGGTCGCTTGGCTCCGTCTCGCAGGCCACGCTGGCGGCGCTGACTGCTGGGCAGTTGGCAATGTTTGCAGAAGGGATCGCGGTTACAGTTTCTGGAGTTACGATGTATTACCGTGGCGGGGTATTCCGCGTCGGAGGCATCCGCCAGGAGAGCCGCGCAGTATGGGCTCCATTCCCCGATAATCCCGACACATTCGACTATGGCTCGAGTACGAATAAGGCGGTCCAAACATGCATTCGTGCCCCGATCAAACAGTTCCGAAAAATCCGCGTCTGGCTGGCAAATAAAAGTAACGCCGCCACCTATGACGGTTGGAGGGGGATCATTGCCGCGCCATCTTCCGGAGCAACGTCATTCGCACCCTCTGTTGGTGGTGCCGTCACAGAGGATTCTGCGACGGGATGGACAACTGTTGGCGGCGCAATTTCAATCGAAGTTGCACCCGCAAACATAGGATTAAAGCGTCCTCGCATGGGGCACTGGATTTCCAACGTTATTCCTGTTGTTTCTGTCCCCGCAAGCGACGGTGGAAATCCGTGGCTTTTCCTTCGCGGGAGCCGATCCGCGACCAATTACCCGTACGTCGCTACTCGTGGTGATACTGGAGGAGCATATGGATTTGAGCGCATTACAAAACATATCAATGACTCTACAGGAGGCCCAATTGCGGCAGATTCCGTAACTTCCGCCGCCACATTTGATGCAGCAGCAGTAAGCACCAGCGACACCGATTTTCTTCGCGTGGATTTCTACGGAGACGACGAGTTTGTGTCAGTAGATCTCTGCGGCGCATCGACACTTTCTGTCGGCGTTGGCAGTGGGTACTCGTGGCCCATCTATGCAGTCCCCGCGCTCCGTGATGCAATGATTTCCCCATATATTTTGGGGACCGGATCTCTGGTTACCGCTGGAATTCAGGAGAATGCCGAATGGCTGAACTCCAAAACCAATTCGCGGTTCATGGCGATTCCAGTTTTCTCGAGCATTGACGGGTATACTGCGGAACTGGTGCGCGTCCAAATGGCGAGATTTTTCAATCTCCGCGAATTGCTTTACGCGAGCGGGGTGACGGCAATTGCGTGTATCTTCCCGCATAATGCGGCCTATGATAATGCAACCTATCGAGCTGTGTGCGTACAAGCCATTTCGGATCTTTATTCTAGCGGTTGTCCTATCCTAGATTTCCGCTATGTCATTGGTGATCCGGCGCATCAATACGATTCCTGGCTAGCGACAATGTCGAGCGACGGCACGCATCCAAATGCGGTGGGCGAACAGGCGTTGGCTGCGGCACTCCCATCCCTCCTGTCCATGATCGTCTACCAGTAATAATTAGGGATTTCCCATGAAATACAGCTTCTACAACTCGAACCACGTCCTGCGCCGCGCGGATGGGCACAACCGCAAAACAACTCAACAGAAGGATCCGCCATGCTGATTTGCCTAGCTCCCGGCCACGGAGGACATGACAGCGGATGCGTAGGACTCCACGGACTGCGGGAATCCGATCTCAATCTCGACATCTCTGGACGGGTCGCAACGCTCGCCCTCATGGATGGCTGGCGCATTACTGCGACGCGCTCTTCTGATATTTTCGTGTCGCCCGACGATCAGGCTCACTACGCCAACAACCGCGCCGCCGATGTCCTGCTTGCGATCCATGGAAACGGCTCTGATAATCGCAAGGCCCACGGCGTCGAATTCTACACATCGCGAGGGCAGACTGAATCGGATAAAATCGTTCCGCACCTCGAACGGGCATGGCGAGATGAGTTCCCGGACGCGCTGATCCGTACGGATTGGAGCGACGGAGACAGCGACAAGGAAGCCGGTTTTGCAGTCGTCTCAAGGTCCCGTTGCCCCGCCGTCCTGGTTGAGGTAGGATTCGTCTCGCACCCCGAAACCGAAGCAGAATTGAAGACGGCAGAATTCCGCCAACGCATCGCATCCGCCCTCGCAAAGGGGCTGAAGGCATGGAGGGAGTCAAAAAATGCCCACTGAGTACATTCCTGCAAAAAGCCATACGAAGGCCCTGCGAGTTGCGTTCCCTCCTGGCGCGGCGCTCGTACTGGTTTGGTGCGCGCGCGAGTTCCTGCACCGCGAGATCCCCGCAGACGTGGCTCTGGCGATCCTCGCTGGCGTGGCGTACGGTGCGGAGTGGGCGCGGAACAAGATCAAGCATGGGATCCGCTGATGAAGACGTGGCCTTTCTGCCTCGCTGGAATTTTGGTTGCTATCCTATTCGGAGTTGCGGCGACATCTCTTGCCGTGCGCTCATGCTCGCCATCTCGCCCCGTCGCTCACTCCTCCGCTCGCGACTCGATCAGGACTACCAACGCAGTCAGCAGAGCCCTCGATTCGGTGGCTCTGGTCGAATACGGGCGCAAGGTCGAGGCGGCGCGAGGCGACTCGCTGGCGGGCCTCCTGTCGGCTCAAGCGGCGCGGATCCGTACTCGATGGCTCCCTGGACGGCTGGACACGATCATCCGGCGTGACACGGTGCGCGACTCCGTCCTCGTGGCCGGTCGCGATGTCCGGGCCGTCATGCTCTCCGATTCGGCGTGCTGGGTGCGGGTAGACTCGCAAGCCGGGGTGATTCTGCTCGATTCGCTGGAGATTGCAGACCTTCGACGGCGTCCGGAGTCCTGCGGGACGTGGAGCGCGTTCGGGATTGGGTTCGGGCTGGGTGCAACGGCGGCGGCTGGGGCTTGCGTGCTGGTGCGCTAGGCCTCGGCCGTATCCCGGCCGTCAATGACACGATTTGTCCAGACCCCGCATAAACACTAGCTTGCACGCTGATCTCCGCGATTACGGCCGCAAAACAAAAGCGCCCACCACCTCGCGATGATGGGCGCTGGACCATGTTTCTCGGGTGGGAAAAATGGTTAGAACGTGGTCGGCTTGGCGATCGAACGAGTCAGCGCCATGAGTCCTGTCTGAAGGTCCGTCGCGCCGATGCTAGCCCAGCGCTTGTCGGTTTCGGGATGCGCCTTCAAGCGTTCCACCAGATCGCCAAGCTCTGCGCCTTTCGCCTTCACCTCGTTCATGAGGTCGATTTCATCCTGCGACAGTTCGCGGTATCCCGAAATCTGCCTATGCTGGTTTTTCATGATATTCCTTCTCGATTGATTGTTCTCCCCCCATTCAGGCCGGGGGATTCGCCTTTTCTTCGACTCCGCTCAACTCGTCCGCAAGGACCTCTAGAAACGCGGCGTCAACCGCTTGCTTGATCGCTTCCCACTCGACAGGATCAAGGCGGATCTTTCCCGGTTCGGCGCGTTCGTATAACTGTCGGACAGTCAAAAATTGTCCATCCGCTTCGTCATCACGCTGAATGATGGTCGCCATTTCGGAAAAGATGGGCTCGCCTTTCGGTTTGACAATCCATGCGTAGGGTTGGATTTCGTAGGGCTTCACGCCGTCCACTCCTGCCGGATGTTGAGCCGACCGCCACCGACCCGGCAATGTCGGCGGATGGTGACGTGCCCAGCCTCTCTCAGGCCATGCAGGACCACCGAGAGACGTCGGCGCGATACGATCTCTCCGGCGTCGGACAGTCGGGCGGCTACCTCGTCTGTCGTCGCTGGGCTGGCCTCGATGGACCGGAGCACGGCGGATGCGATGGGGTCGAGAGTCACGCCGTCGCCCCGATCACCCACAGCAGGCGCGAGAAACTGGTGATTGGGCGCATGTCGTCGGTCGGCCCGGCCTCCATCGCCTTGCGCCCGAAGTTGTTTTCAAATGCGTACCAGGAGCACCAACCGTGCTTGTCGCCGAGGGCCAGCGCGACGAGTTCTGTCGTGAGGTCGAAGTGCGACCAAACGGACTTCCCCAGGTCGCCCTCGAAGTATGAGCGCCCGAACAGCGGCTCCAGGCGATCCATCACCGCCTCGTTCCTGTCATGCGCGGCCTTCCACTTGCGGAGAATGGCGATCTTTTCGGCGTGGGTCATGCGTCCTCCAATTCGATGATGAAGCACTTCCCGGTCACCGTATCGCCGGACCACTCGGGCCGCGGCGTACCCCACCGGATGCGCTTGATCTTGCGCGTCAGGGTGCGGGACGTGTAGCCGCGGGAGGCGACGAGGGTATGGTAGGGAAAGAAGTCTCCGTGCCCGTACTCGCTCAACTTGCGCGGCCATTGTTTTTCGATCCAAGGTTGAAGCAGCTTTGCCGCCCAATGGCTCCCCCGGTACTCCTCCCGCTTCTCCCCGCTCTCGATCATGTCGAACCACTTCCCAGTCAGCACGACACGGAGAATGCCATCAGCGCGGCTCATAGTTCTTCTTTCTGTTCGAGGGCGGCGCGAACGCCATCAATGGCCCTCTGGTACGCAGGAGTCGCGAACCCTCCATCGTCCTCCTCGACGAATGGCCAGATATCGCGCAATGCCTCCCTGGCGCTCTCAAGCTCGGAACGGAGGGTGTCACACGTCGATGCGAGGCGGAGGAGTCCTTTGTTTGCCTCCTGAGCTTCTTCGTACAGCCTTCCCACCTCCTCATGCATTGGTCCGCACTCGGCGCAACCAGAGTCGGTCACGTCGTCGATCTGGGCCTCAACATTCACCAACTCCTGAATGAGTCGGACGGCTTGCTCCGTTGATCCAATGATGCCGTGCGCGTCCTCACTCCTCCAGTACTTAAATCCGAACGCTACTGCCTTTTCTTGGATGTCTCCGGTGGTCATAAAGCGATTCCTTTCCGTCTCTCCTGGTTTTCGCAGTACTCAGCTTGCAAGGCCATGAGGTCACTTTCAAATAGGTTACGCGAAAGCTCGCTGAATGCGGGCCTCTCGTCATCCATGCAATTCGACTCGGAGACGTAGCGATGATAGATCGAATCGCAGTCATTGCACCGCTTGACGCTGAATCCTTTGCCTTCCCATGCGCCGGAGTAGTAGTGGTACGCCTCCCCTACCGGAATCACTCCTCGACATTCGATGCACTTGTGCTGTTTCCGAGCTTTGCGCTCCTCGTGTTGGCAAAAATCGCCCATCACTCACCCCCTGCGGAGTGGGCTAGTGCGGATTCGATCCTACTTTCATGGCATGCGTTGAGGTATTCGCCAGTACTAGTTAACTCCTTAGGGAGCCGCATGAAGTGGGTGAAGTAACTGCTGTCGAAATCCGTGTACATCGGGCTGGTGACCTCGGGAGGTTCGCCAACATCGAGCCGGAAAAACAGGCAAGGCCCGTCCGGTTCGTCCCACTCCTTAACTTTGAAAAATGGTCCGGACATCATCCCCTCTTTTCTGTGGTGGGCTGGGTGCGGCGCAACGCAGACACCAAGAGGAGCACTTCCTCTTTCCGATCTGGCTCCGACTCGACAGCTTCAACGGTTACCGAAACTCCTCGCGCACCCATTTCGAGGAGTCCCCAACCTTCCGGTAGTTCTTCCGGGCGAATCATCCCAGACGGTGCAGCGTAGTACCTGCGAGTCCCCATGCCTCGAAGTGTTCGGTGGAACTTCTTGTGTTCGGCCAGGAAGTCAGATCTGCTAGCCTTGCACTCGACAAGAATTGACATGGGGCGACTGTTCCACCCAATTACATCCGGCGTCTCGCGAGTGACGGCCACGAGATCTGACAGGACGACGGAGCATGCAGAGCGGTAGGCCGGGCCATCTTGCGGCCTTCTAAGCCAGCGAGCTACAGCCTGTTGGATCTGCTGATGAATGACTCCTCCTGACATCTACCCCTCCTCTCTCTGCGCGGGGGCCTGGGCATTCCCTTTTTTCGCTCTCCATTTTTCCCATGCCTCGCGGTGCTTGCGAGACAATACATCGGATGCAAGCTTCCTCTCGATGGCGTCGCCTATCTCCCCGCCAACTGTTCGGGCGTCAGGACGCTCGCGGCGGATTTTGATCTGTAGGGCTTTGGATGCGGCAATAGATTCCCGCGCGGCGGCAATACATTCGAGCGCGGTCATTTTCCATCTGCTCCTGCGTTGAGGGGGACGTAACTGGGGGCAATATGGCCCCGACTCGCGTAATACTGCGCGACCCCCATTCCCCACGCTAGAGTAGGAGCCTGCGGGAGTAGGTTCCGCCCATCTGGATGAGTTATTATCCATGCCCTGCGCGCTTTATTGGGCAGATCATGATACGCCATCTGCTGTGTCCTCCGCATCGACGATGTTGTAGACGAGCGATTCCCCGGCCCCGACATCTACGGGCGAGAATACATCGTCCCGCACGATCGCCAACGCCATGCGACAGGATGCGTCCCGAATGCGCGTTGCAACGTCGCACAGGTCGCTGAAACATCCAGGGCAGACGATAACAGAATCCGTCTTTTGTAGATCGAGATTGAAGACCTTTCGGAAGGTCGCGTCATCACCGCATACGTCGCATTTGCTCATCGGATGGGCCAGATCGCAGGAGGCACAAGAGCAAGCAGGATCGCCCAAGCCGCAGCGATACACAATGCTGCCAGCGCGGCACCTGCAATGATCTCGAGTATCATGTTTTTGGTATTCATTTTTCAGTTTCTATTTTGAGGTAATTTTCAATGGCTGATACTGCCGATTCTGCGGTATAGCATACTTCGACAAGATTGCGATTCATTCTGAGCGATTTGATTATTTGCTTTTGTGGGACAGATAACCTCCCTTTTGGGGACTTCATTTCGATCCAAAGGCCGATATATTCGCCTCTTGCAATAGGCAAATGCAGATCAGGGATGCCGGGAACTACGCCTTGAGACTTGAGCCTCTTCGCTTCAAGCATTCCACGATTCCCTCCATTTGGCACATGATGGAGTAATGCGAGTTCTGTGGCTGTTGCTTGGCGCATCCTGGCCCATCGAATTACCGATGATTGAGCGGCGTCTTCGAGGTGTTTCATGGCGAAACTCTACCATTGATCGCATCGCCAGACATCCGGCGCAATTGGTGGACGAGATTTGTCATCCGCTCTTCGTCCGGGAAATTGGCCGCGATATTGCATAGCGTCCTGGTTAGACGCAGGTAGGCTACGATCAAATCAGCCTCCCACGGCTGCCCGTCTCCATCATCAACGGCGAGGGATAACGTCTCAATGGCCGTCTGGAGACTCCCGGAGATGTGAGGGAGGATCAGGTAGGCGAGAATCTGCGATGATGTCTGGCCTGGAGACGAGATGGATCCTAGAGAGTCCGTCAGCGCATTTGCGTCTGTCGAGATGACGCAGATGACGCGGCCCAGATGGCTCCGAGTCTCGATGTTGTCGGCTGGGATGACGATTTTTATTGGCATACTCATGTCGCCGCCCTCGCCGCAGCCTTCAACGCATCGACGAGCCCTCGCATCGAGGTCGCTTCAACGCGTCCGATAGATCGCCATTGACGCGCGCCACGGAGCCGGATAGATGCCTCTGCTCGGTAGCGGACTCCAGAGGCTAGGCGGGCTCGGATCTCCCAATTGCAGGCGTCTCCGCGAGTCCTAACCATGAGGACACGTTGCCCCGCCTCGATGTCCAGGGTGGAGCATCCGAGGGCCTTCGACAGCGCCTCTACGTGCGCCGCTCCGACCGTGATTCCGTCCATCATGGATCGGATGGACGACTCTGGGACGCCCGAGTCCTCCGCCGTGCGACGGATGCCGCGCGCTCTGATTTGCTCGATGATGTCTGGATGCATGATTTATCCTGCTCTGTTATCGCAATACTATTTTGCGGGCGGGGAGAGTTAGTCGATTACCGAAAGGAAGCGCCTTGCTCCGGCCTCAGTGCCGAACCAGCGCGCGACCTCGTTGCGAGAGCCACAGGACAATGGACGACCTCCTCCTGCTGTATTGAGTTGGCGGAGGAGGGAACGATGGTCGTTAGCTCGGAACTGCATCAATCCGATATGCTGGCGAACCTTGCCGTCGATATCGCGGACAAACAGACCCTCGCAATCGTTTGAGGTTCCCAGTTCGATTTCCTGGACCTCGCGGACCTCGCGAAACTCGCGGAGGCCGTAGGCGTCGTCGCGGAGGCGGGCAACAGCCTCGTACTGCTCGTCGGTATCGCAGGGCATCGCATCGGCGCGAGCCTCCAGTGCGCGCGAGGCGTCCGTACCGTAGACAACTGTGCGTATGATAGCGGCGTAGAGAGTGTGCCAGATCATTTTGTCCTCGATATTTCGGGGCTACATCGCCTCCGACCTCTATAATCTACTCCGATTCCGGCGGGAAGCAAGCGTTTTTTGTTGCGCGGGCAAAGTTTTTTT